>JAABUQ010000266.1_pt1 | contig 118449 bp, 141 predicted proteins | sample 5560001 | NCBI WGS metagenome assembly JAABUQ01 (sample SAMN10711888, study PRJNA513371) | rock metagenome | isolation source: Antarctica rocks | place: Antarctica: Victoria Land, Finger Mt nord | collected 2015-12-18 | reverse complement strand
ACCCCCCGCCCCTTCACCTCCTCCCCACCACAAGCCTTCCGCACGCGCCAGCCGCCACAAAGAAGGGGCAGCGATAGCAGCAGCGACGGGGGCGGGTTCAGAGAGGTGCTGGGGGGTGAGAAATGGTATGTAGGCGGGCGGACGGGGAGTGGGGAGGAGAGGTTCTATCGGTTGGGGATGGTGAGGAAGGAGAGGAGCTGGGAGGAGGGGAGTGTGGATCGGTTGAGTTTGTGAGGTGGGTACGGGCGCAAAAGGGGGGAAAAGGGGGGTGGGAAGGGGGCAATTGGGAAGGGGGTGGTTAAGGGTGAGCGTTGGAAGGGGTGTGTATATATGGATAAGAAGGGAAAGGGGTTGTAGGGAAAACGTGGGCGTAATGGCATCTAGGGCGAGCATGCTTCCATGCAGCTCGGCGGCAAAAGGCTCCGGAACTCTCCACAATCTTGTACGGTCTACGATATCTCTCGGTAGCAGATCGCGGAGTCTTAGTTGAAGCCAACAGATACGATCGAATGAACTTCACCACAAAGCTTGCTGCTGGCAAGCTAGAAGGAGGCAGCACCCACCCACGCGTATTCGAACTCTGCCAGTCCATAAATCTTACCTCTAGACCCTGCCGCCTATCTAGCCACCAACCTGGTCCGCCCCCCCATTGCCATAATCCACCACACCACCACACCCTACCTCGCCCTCCCCCATCCCCATCGATCACTGCCCCTCCACCAGCAGCACAATACCGTCCCAAAAACCCCATACCTCAGCACCACCACCGTCAGCAGCCATACCCCCGATGATGAGACTGCCTATAAGGTACAACTTTTCACACACAAGGGAAGCCCACATTATAGTTTCCTATACCCAAGCGACCGAGTCTAACAGCCGCAGATAGCGTCTATCCGCAGCCAACGACCCTAAAGGTCTGAGCTTTTTGTGCGTATGTGTGTTGGCGATAGTGGCAGAGGAGATGGTGTTTTAGAGCATCGACTCGTTGGCAAGGCGCTGGGGAGGGGGTGCTGGGGTGACGGGGCGAGGAGTGCGGTATTAGGTGGTGATAGGTGGGTCGTGAGGTTTTGTTATGTGTATTGCGTTCGGAGCGTGGGGAGGGGGAGGGGGAGGGGGTGGGAGGTGTGGTAAGAGGGCGAGGACAGTGTAGGGGGTCTTGTTGCGAATGTTCGTACTTGATGAGGGAGGTGCGGGAGAGGTTTGGGATTGATGCGTATGTGGTGGAGATGGGAATCGGATTGCTATAACGCTAAAGCATCTGGGGGACAAGACTTAGAGGTATGGTGGAGTGAGAAGATGTATTGAAAAGAGCGATGATGGATTCTGTACGCCGACGCCTTGGAGGCTCGTTGGGATGGTGCGATGCTTTACGCAACGGAGCATCCCGCTGCTGATCGATACCTCGTAGTGCTGATGTGGTATCTCAAAAGAAGAAGCTCTTGATCCGAGGCTAGAGATTTAGAGAGAGGAAAGGATGTTGAATTAAAATTCCGAATTCTTCCGTAGAGTAAACCAAAGAAAGAAAAGTCAGCGAGCTACAAAGGGTCACTCAAACCCCATCGGGTTGGTCAGGGAGCAGCAGGATATCGAGTCGCCCCCGTTGACTTGATCTGTCTAAACCTATCGCCCCAGCAACGATGGTGAAGTGATTGTATGATGTTCCATGACCTAGGCGTCAAAGATATCTCTCCACTGCATCAACAGGCCCTTCGAAGCGCTAGCTTGGTGGGCGGATTCGTCGTTGTTTCTCAGCCGGCATCAATCAACATTTAGGATCTCAGTTCCTTCGACTGCAAGCTCCTTGTCACTCTGTGGAGAACAACATACATCTCGAAAGTCGTCATTCCGGGTCCAGCAGGTCCACTGTAGCCCGTAGTCAGTTCCTAAGGACGAGGACTTGCAGCGTCCACAACACGAGCAGGACGATGTACGTATTGCAACCATGATGACAAGTAATAGCAAGACTACTTACTCTTGAACGCAACTGCTGAAGTCTTGAGTCTCTGATGCTTGCTAGTCGTGAACAAGCATCTCTAAAAATAGAACAAGAGACTATCCACCACTTTGCACGCAATCGCTCGATGTGATCAATGGAGCTCTTTCCGGCCTTTCTCGCTTCCCCGAATTGAACCTGCAAGCTGCGAAAGCCATGCGTCTGCATTGTGCAAGCCTGACAGACGAGCTTCCCCGACAGCAAGCGACAGAGCGGGCTGCAGGAAGCATGCTGCATGCAGCGATATCATGAAACGCGAAGACGAGAACTACTCTATGCACCCAATCTTGTCGCGGCCACACAACCCGTGCGTGTTCCTAACGCAGGGGTAGGGGTGAGTCGCAGATAAGCAATGAAGCACGACATCAACCGAAAGGTCCAAAACAAGTTCGCAAAGACGCGAATGGAGGAGGGAGAATAGATAGGGATTAGATAGACGGAGGACTGCATGCGCTCCTATCATTATTGCTCCTTCCTGGTTGATGCTAAAGCCCCCAACGCCAAGGTCTCCACTTAATCCAATTTGTTGTAGGTAATCAAGGTAGAGAGGCGAAAGGCTGAAGCAGACACCTCCGAGGAAGAAAAGGAAAATGTCAGTGTCATCAGCGCTGAGCTTCTGGTGGCCACGGTTGTACGTCTACTGGTAAGAATTCATTGCTTTATCAAGACCATTGAAGCAGCCTGCACGCGAAGACGTAGGCTTCGGGACGGAAGCTGGGACTTGGTTCCCCGGGAACTTTTGGCTGTATCGATCGTGTCGATCTCTGAGATCTGACGATGGACTGCTTCTGCAACTGCAAGTAGCACGGTGGCCGTGGGGGACTGTGGCGCGAAACAGGCGCGGAACAAGCAGCGAGCGTGGGGACCCCACATCTTGACGAAAACTCCCCACCATGATGCGCAAAGTCAAGGCCCCATTATCGGCTCGAATCCATCGCCGATAAAACTAATCTGTGTGCTGTAACATGCAGAGTGGCGGAGATGCAGCTACTTGCGTCGACTCAAATCGTCCTAGACCTTTCACCAAGTTCTTCGTCCCCCAGAGCCGCTCACATCTCCGGCGAGGGGCGAGGCTGATTTCGTACAATACGGAGAATCTGGGCGAAAGCACCGAAACAATGTGCTGTTCGTCGGATTGACCATCCTGCTGACTTACGGCTATGCCCCGTCGCAGATGGCGCGGTGACTTGACCGGGATAGGGTGAGTACTTAGCGGTCAGCTGGACGAAAGTCAATCGCTCAACGGTTCCCACACATGTGAATCTGGGATCTCTGGATGTTAGTTGCACCAGGTGATGCCGTGATTGCCGCCATGCTATTCCCAACATGACGACGTATAGGTGGGTGAGAGCACTCTGGTGTTGTGAACGCTATCATGACATAGAGCATAGAAGCCCCAAGGCTGCACTAACCGTGAGAACGCCCTTGCGTATGGCGAGCTTGCATTTGACTATGGTAACCAAAGCACATTCTGGGTGTAAGTCTTTCGCTTTGCGCCAAGAACAACAGAGGGGGGGAAAAAGCAGAGTAATCTATAGGGTGTATCGCAAGCAGCACTAACAATCCAGTGTATTCCATTGCGCCTCGCTTTCAACCCAACCAGCCGTCCATCTATAGTAACTCGCTTCCGGACAAGGTAAAATTGTAATGTAGCCAAAACATAGAACGTCTCAGCCATAGAGAAGTAGCAAAGCGACTTTAGTATCTCTCCGTAAGTTCCCCGCCGGACTGACTGGAGCTCCCACTAGAAAATCCAGATCCCGGATTTAGGAGATCTTGTACTGCAACTTTCGGGACTTGCGGAATAGGTAGTTTCCTGTGCGTACCGTCTGGTCTGCCTATGATGTCACTTATTCTGGGTCCACTGCTGTAGGCCTGCTGGCTTGGAAGGCTCCCGTACTGAGGTGGGGGCAAGTCTGCTTGTGGCTCCATGGGCGCCAGCGTTGGTGCATGGTGCAGTGACAGGTGACGGATGCCAGGCAAGTGCATCTCATGTAGACCGAACGGTCGAAGCCGAGGGGAGTGCGCGGGCGTTGCGAGTGGGGTATGATCTGGTGTTGGTGACAATGAATCGTGCGAAAATGTTGGTGAAGAAGGCGCCGTCGAGAACGGGGAGTTCTGACGTGATCGTTTCCGCGGTAGTGACAAATCTTCCTCTTCTTGCGAATTCTGCCGGGTCATGGGACGTGAACAATGAGCGTACTGGTGCAACGATGGCAGTCGATGGCCGGGACTGTTACCGTGTATGTAATAAGGATGATGATGGTGATGGTGGTGGTGATGATGGCGTAGTACGGTATTATTGGGCAGATGCTCGTCCTCATGCTCAACCTGGGAGGCAGCACTCGCTAACAGGTTGATGTCTAGGTGGTTGTGGTTGGCTCCAGTCGGACTTCCTCCGCCGCTGCGCGCATAGGGTCCCAAAGTAGATGGCGTATTCGTGGCGTACTGAGAGTATGAATTCGGCGGGGAGACGTTTGGAGATCCTACTTTCGAAGTAGGGGCTGACATAGACACGCGCGGAGGTGGCATCATGGTTATGGCTGGTGTATGTTCTTGCTGTTGTACATAGCTCGCTGACCCTACTGCATTGTGCGGCCTCGTGCTCCTCCTTGAATTTGGGTTATTGTGTATCCTTGAGTGACGGGTCAACTCGTCCGATCGACTGAAACGTTTCGTGCAGCCGGGGAAATGGCAGGCATGCGGCTTCTCGCCAGTGTGGGTTCTTATATGTCTGGTCTGATGTTCCAGGCGATGGAAGGCCTTATCGCACATGGGACACTTGTAGGGTCGAGGTAAATCTTGTCTGGTGTCTTCCTGTTCTGTCCCTGCAGCACCAGCAAGGGCAGTCGATATTCCTCCAGGAGCATCCATGTCTGCGTCGGGCGGTTGGAGCTTCATCCACGCCGTGGTCGACTATGTGAGTGTTATTTTGGTTCGGAACAAAATCAAAGTTTCGTGAGGTAAGTTGCAGCAGGTGTGGCTTTGATAAATGAATAGGGATCTAACGGCGGAAGATAGACGTTGCATGTGAAATCGTGCGGGATGATTGCAGGGAATGTTTGGCGAGCTGCAAGGAACAAGCCAACTGCCTCTTATGCGAAAGGCGACAATTGGAGGGCGCAAGAAGCATCACCACGCCCCGACCTCGCAGAGACTGCTAATAAAGCTACCTAAGCAGCACAAGAGGCTGGGTAGGAAAATATACGGTGTGAGTAATGACTAGTGTAGAGTAAGCTGGAAAAATTCTGATACGGTGGCCGATGCGTCACAGCTGAGCTGGCGTAAGGCTCCTTGAACTGTAAGTGGTAAGGGCCGTAGACGGTGACGGAGACTGTGGAGAGGGCAAATAGTCCAGCCTAACTTGGTCGCGAAGGAAGTGTCAGATATCCAGGGGGGATAACGATCATATATTTTCCATTCCCCACAATTCCAAGTGACTTGGCTTTATTGGGTCCGCCCTATATCGTTGGCTATTCCAAAGAGGATGCGTTAGGGAGGGGTCTTCTTGATCTCGCTTCCTCCTATGGGTGTGGAAATGGGTGGCACGGCCGCACGAGTCCGATAGTCAGGCAGCCACCATAGATGATAGTCTGTCGGCGTGGGAGAGGAGAAAGTTGGACCTGGGGAAGGAGCTGACAGCTGGCAGATGATGATTCTACCGAATCCGATCGGCTGGATCAAGCTCTTATCTCGGTACTCCCGTCGGATTTGCTTTGCATTTTCCCGTCGGGGATGGGCCGGCGATATGGATCAGCGGATTGGGAAAGGTGGTGACGCCCAGAGTGATACTGTGGGGGATCAGGGGTAGGGTGGGCTGCGCCGGTAATACGGAGTATCTAATTGTAGGATAGGAATAGTGCGACGCTTCAGAAGGCTTAGGTTGTCAAAATGGCGATGAAGCAAATTCCAAGGCTTATCGTGCCACAATTTGGAATCGCATGCGGAATTACTTGGTTGCCTACCTTATCCTCTGCCGACGTGTCTGTTGGGGAAGACGGAGGTGTCTCCAGATAAGCGTTTCCTGCTGGCAAAACGTTCTTGTGGCTCTGTCGCTAACCGTCAGGATCCCGAGCCTGACGGAGAACTCGTCTCCAACATTGCCTCTGGGGAAGCGTGGCTTTATCAACCAGCATGAAAGACATCCCCACCCCGCATTCCCAGTCCTACGGTGCATAGTGGCGGCCTGCCCTATTACATGACTACAATATATGCTATTATCTAAGACATGCCTCACACCGCCATATCGTTTGGATTTTCTCGATATTCCCCTTGATAGGATTATGGTGTGATGATATAGGGAGAGGCGTGTTTCAAGGATTGGGAACCGAAAAGCGCCTGGAAAATCCATTCGCCCCATGCTCGAGCCACAAGCTATTTACAAGTCACCGCTGTGCTGCCGCAAGGATTAGATGCATGCTGGTGTGGGGTAGCTGGCTCTGGTGGGCGTGATTACTTTATCGTTTGGCAACGCGCAGCGGCCTGCATCTCTTGGAACCGGAACCGTGGGGAGGAAGGGGGCCCAGGCGTTGGTTGCATATGCGAAAATCGGATGTGGAGAGAAGCGGTATGATCGCTCAGTGTGGGGGTCCCTACATGTACTGAGTGCGATCTCGATCTCGCTGATGACCGCTGTACTCGACCACCAGACCGGTCCCAGCTGCAGAATTTGGCTAGAGCGCTGTCCTTCCCATAATCCAGATGGATGCTGGAAACTAGGATATCCAGTCTGATGTTGTTGAAGATTTCTAGAAGACGGCGCCTCAGCCTGGATTGATTGAGGCTTGACCCACTGCTTCCAAGGTGTTTGGCTCTGGCGATAAGAGGAGCCCTCAAGGCGATTATGAGTGGTTTGTTAGGACGTAAGACCATGGTCAACGCACTAGAAAGTCATCTGGGAAAATGGCGCGTGGTTTTCGCACCGTGGCACGTTGATAAAAGCCGGTCGTTGACTCGCTAAAATTCGATTTATAATTGGTCTCTCCCGCACCTCCTTCCTCTGTGGCTTGAATTGATAACGATACTGCTCGGCCGAATCGACCACTCCCATTCTGCCGTTGCATGTGAGAGGAGTCGTGACTTCGATCGAGAGACGAAATACAATTGTTACACGGGCATCAATACATTTCCATGATACTCAATCAGGGGTTGCTGTCCCAGCGCAGGTCAGCCGTCTGTACGGAGCAGGCACATGCGCCAGAGCCACGATAGTACGTAGCTTACTTTGTACCTTCGGTGTCGGACCAACTCTCGGCGAGATTGTGAACCTCAATGCGTGCGCGCCTGCTTCTGTACAAGCGACGAGGGGGTCGGCCCTATCAGCTGCAACGGATGACATAAGTTGGTCCCAAACTTCAAAACGAGCAGAGACAGGGCTGCCAGGTGCCGCTACGTGAAGTACGTCTACCTAGAACCGCTTCACAAGAAATACAAAAGGAGGCGGATTGCACACACGTGACAGCGAAGTCCCTGAACGAATCAAAAGCCGCTGCACAGCGTTAGGCACAAGCTGTTTTCCTTTCATATATTGACGTACTGCCTTTTGGTTGATGTGACTCTTCCCCGTTATCTACGGTCTCCCCTTGATTTTTTCAGAGCAGTTCAGATCGCTGGTCTTGCTACGAAGCCCAGGAGCCGTCGGGCGTTGAATTGTGCTGGCAAAGCCGGTTGGCTCGAACGGATATCGTTTTCTACTGAGCGGGCATGGCCCAATGATCTCCTGGACGATTGTGAACCCGGTTCTCGATTATGTAGCGGCCGATCAAGGAAGACAAGACATACCGCCATTTTGGTAACAATGTCAAGCGTAGAAGTCATTCCCATTGCTCGTTCATTTCGTACTGTCATTGCGCTGCCAACATCATTCGGCAAGGTGTCCTATGTTGAGAGGATCCTCCGCGTCCCCTGTCCAGCCAAATTCTTCGTCGGAGCCTAACTCTTCATCTCCTGACTCGGCGTCAAGAGTCTCGTTCCGCTTGCGCTTTAGAGAGGCACCACCTGTGGCGGGAGTCGTATGCAGTTCGATCTCCTTTGGGTCTATTTCAACCTCCTCCGCACCATACTAGCACTGTTAGAAGCCTTTCACAGTGGTATGATCTCACACCATTCCTACCGATTTGATGATGAATGGTACAACCTTGTTCAGACCATCGTATGTGACACCAGCCGCCTTAACAATGCCTGCAAAGCGCGCTTTGGGGATATTAATCCCTTGGCTCGATCCCTCGTTCCGCTTCAGAAGCCAATCTCTGAAAAGGACAAGGCGAGCATTGACCCCATTATCCCAAGCGCTCCCAGAGAGGACCGGATGTAGGACGGTGTCCGACTCAACCCTGATCCTCGTCGTAGTTTGACTGATCAACAGAATAGCGATGTTACTTGTTGCTGCTAGTTTCCCAACCTTAGAGATAAAGTCGCTCATTACAGCCCATCTTCTACTTCCTGCCCACTGAGCTGCGTCATATTTCTTACCTGCGTCGCCTCTACTGGGAAGCTTCTCAACGGTCTTCGGAAAGGCGAGGGTGAACAGACTTGAAATGGAGTCAACCACTATGAGACTCGTGTTTGGTGGAGGAAACAAAGCAGATGTGTGGATCAGCAAAGCGAGTAAATGCGGTAGAGTTGGAACGTTGAAATGGTGGAAGCGGTCTGATACTTCAGTTGGCGTTGGCGGGGCAGACGCCGGCGCGTTCTGAGTTTCGCAAGCTCTCGAAATAATGTCCTTGAGCCTGGGACCGACAACCGTACGAGAGGAGTCTGGCTCAGGACTTAGCACTCAACTTCCAACTACTGATTATGCTACCATGTTACTAACCTGCCCAGACAACTGCATCGCCTGAACGTAATGCGTTGGCAGCTGCCTGCATGCTTACGCGTTTTCATATCAGTGAATGAACCGTTCAACCTTTAATATGTCTTGGGGAATCACAGTGATATGTAGGAAATTCTTGACGCTGTTCTTGTACTTACGCGAAGGTTGTCTTACCCACGCCGGGAGGGCCATATACCTCAGTAATTAGCCCCCGTGATAAACCTCCAGGCAGAGCATCTTCGGAACCTTGCAAAGCCAAATCTTGCCCTTGCAAAAGAGCATCAAGGGTTGGCAACGACACGGATATAGGTTTATAGGCTGGCGATGTCACAGTCTGCAGTACATCAGCAGCCGAGCGGGTGGGTAGTCGATCTTGCAGGTCAGCATGAAAAGATGTTCGACAGCCAGGAAACCTTACGACAAGGAGACGAGGACAGATTTGTGATGTCCTTGTCAGACATCTTGTCCAAAAATCATGAGAGCGAACAGGTAGATGCTACGTTATGATGATCGAGGGGCCTTTCTAGCACTTTGGACGTTGAGAGGCCTTACAGTAACCTTTTCGCACGAGTCAAGTCATTATGGTCGGATAGGGTATAGGTAGCATTTGTAACGACCTGGAGACAAGTAAAATCTCCACTGGAGCCACTGGGAGATTGGCTTTCGCACGATCAATCCGTCGGGCGAGTTAGGTGGTGACGACCACTGGACTCTCGAGTCTGGCATCCTATTAGCGGTTTCATGATCATATAGATTGCTTGGCGCACGAAAATCGACTTTCCCCCCCCACCAGCATGTATATATCTTCAACAAAAGTAAAGTATAACCTTAGAAATTTAATACATAGATACTATAGATAATAACATATCTTTGCTTCAAGTTTGAGACATTCACAAGAAGTATTGAAGGCTCTATACTGTGTTCAAGTAGTTTAAGCTTTTGATGAAGCAATGCTTGACAAGATTTTATATGAACTCTAGCACGATTGAAGCTTGCTTAAACTTGCTCAAATTCGAGCGCTAGCTATGTTATTATATGTACTTCCTTTTGTAGTCTTTCGATTTTTCTTATTATTCAATTGGTGAAGGTGTATATATAGTTGGGAAAGGGGGGAAGTCGATTTTTTGTGCGCCAAGCAATCTACATAATCATGAAACCGCTAATAGACCAAAGAGGCTAGCGCGTTGCCTCGGTCTCATTCTGGATTTTGACAACGAGGCATTCATTATTCCCCGTCGCTCTCCCGCTAGATGGCGATGCTGGCATGTATATAGACTTAAAGCTAGGCTTCACTGTTTGTAGCTTACTGCATGACTCGCCATGGGATCTATTTTGAGAGTCGCTGGATTTGAGAGGTATATCCCTCGACTTGGACCCGCTCCTCTCATACTCGGTCTTTGCCTCGTACCGGCCATTCTATTGCTATCTCTCTACTATGTTGGCCAAAGTAATGCAAATCAGCAGCCCAGAGGCTGCAGAAGACTTGGCTTGCAAGCACAAAGCAACCTTGCAGACGAGCACGACAGTCGTTACTCAGGTACCGGGTCATCAAACGGACGAGAAGAGGCTACTTGTAAGGTCAAAAGTCTCTGGATCTACCCAGTGAAGAGCTGCCGCGGCATCGAGCTCAATAGAGGACAGGTCATCAGCACGGGTTTGCAATTCGATCGAATATTCAGTTTTGCACAGCTCAGAAGTCCTTTCCCTGTTTCATTGGATACATCTACATCTGAGAAGTCGAAGCATCGATGGAAATTCATGACTCAGAGAGATTTCCCCATGCTTGCTCAAGTCAAAACTGAGATCTGGCTTCCTGACCCTTCGTCGTCCACTTATTCTCCGCAGCAGCCCAATGTCCAGAGTGGGGGAGTCTTAGTGATCAAGTACCCATACGAGGACGGCGGTCTGAGAGGGGTGGTAGCACGCCTTCGGGCTGCTTTGGGTGGGGAAGTTCCTCACAAAAGCGTTCTGCTACCACTTAATCCCACGGCAGAGCAGACTGACGCCAACGGCTACAAATCGGAAGAGATGGAGATATGGAAAGATTCGCCTCTAGCGCTGAACATGGCGAATACTATCGGACCCAGCTCGAAAATCTTCATGGAGGAACTGCAAGCCCATCTGGGATGCAGCAACCCTCTAGCCCTTTTCAGAACCATTCCAGAACATCATAGAGAGCTTTACCGGTGTGCCCCAAAGCGAGAGGAACTTGGCTGGCAGCCGAAAGTTGGGTTCGGAGACGCATATCCGCTACACATTTTGAACCTAGCAAGCGTACAGGATGTTGGAAGCCGGCTTGGAAAGGATGCTCCCAGCCTCAGCGCATTGAATTTTCGGCCCAACATCATCATCACGGGACTGAAACCGTATGCAGAAGACGAGTGGAAGCGAATCAGAATCGGCAAGCACGAGTATTATGTATCTTGTCGGACCGTCCGCTGTCTACTTCCGAACGTTGACCAGAATACCGGCGTAGCAGACAAAATCGAACCAAACAAGACGCTGAGAAGCTTTCGATGTGTCGATGAAGGTGCAACGGGCAAAGCTTGCTTAGGCATGCAGATGGTTCCAGCTACTGAAGAGGCAGAGATTCAAGTGGGGGACGCCATTGGAGTCGTAGAGACTGGCGAGCATTACTACATCAAGCAGTAAAGGTCGCTACAAGCACAAGAGCATGTTGAGGCACCTCTTGTCAAAAGATCGAGCAGGTCCCGAGGGATACGTTCCAAGGTGCTGGAGGGACATAAGTGCGGCATCGGACCACACCGCCGCGGCTTTGTGGACGTCGGGTCAATCAGTAATCAGCCATCCTATCGCCCAAAAGGCCATCCACTTTAGTGCGTCTCCGCCCACGAGCTTTCATTCACAGTCACGCGAGCGTTTGGGCCTCACGGTGGTTTGATCATCTCGACTCGGATCGATTGGTTGGCAGGATCTAGATGGCGGGGCAGGCCGAGGCGTGGAGAGGGATCCTTATCGGAGGTCTGAAGCTGCATGCAGTTCGATGTGGGGCTAGATCGTCGCTTTGCCTCCACATAATTGCTTTTGGAGCGTACTTTCGTATCAAAGAGCCCTCGATATTGGATATACTAAACACACTAGCAGGCGACGGCGGCCGCCGATCCTTGATGTTGTTCGCACATCTGCCTACTGTGGAAGAACACTGGCACTTCGATGGGTACCACATTTCCCTCAAGAGTTGACGTCGGCTTTATGATATATATAGTACGCCTGTTAGTTGACACGCCTTTCCATCTAAGACCTTCAACGCGGATACAGAAGATCAGACAGTATATACGCTATTACCCGAGAGCGCTTCATGAAATTCGCGTTCAACTGCGCCCGAGATTGGAGGTCGACCTTCTGCCTCTAGTCAGATCCTACGAGCGGAATCCGAATGGATGACTCTCCAGGTGTCATAGGGCCAAATTTGGCGCCTAAGAGGACCATGAAGGAGAAAGCAAGGAGAGTAGTAAGAGCTTTTACAACCAAGTACGCAGATAGAAACTTGCCCCTACGTACTTCGTGATAGCTAACCAGATATCAGAGAGGGTTTGATAGGAGATTATGACTATGGCTTTCTCTTCAAGCCTAATCTGCCTTTCATGCGCAGATCACGAAGAGCTGCCCCATTCTTCGGCCTCGACGACTCGATGCCGGTGTTGCTAGCCCTGCTGTTGGGATTTCAACATGCTCTATCGATGCTGGCCGGCATTATTACACCGCCAATCATTATCGCTGGACAGGGAGGAGCCAACCTCGATGGAGAGACGGCACAATACCTGGTGTCCACATCGTTGATTGTCTGCGGGATCCTGTCTTCCGTACAGATTAGCCGCTTTCACGTATACAGGTCATCGTACTATGTCGGCACTGGGTTGATCTCTGTCGTGGGCACCAGCTTTGCCAGTAGGTTATACTTTCCGAGTATCTTTGACCCTCATATGAGCGTTCCGAGAGCCTTAGGTCAAGTGTAGCCAGCAGCAACTCGAACGACATGCCGTCGTGCTCCCATCTACTACCTTCAAGAGAGAAATGCTGACTCCAAGATTATATAGTCATCCCAGTTATTAGCGGTGCATTCTCTCAGATGTACGCAACGGGCTACTGTCCGACAGGCGCAGACGGGACCAAGCTTTCCTGTCCAGAAGGCTATGGTGCTATTCTCGGTACAGCCTGTCTATGTGCGCTATTGGAAATTGGCCTTTCTTTTACCAAACCGGCCATTCTGAAGCGTATCTTCCCACCACTCGTGACAGGACCCACGGTTGCTCTCATCGGTATTTCGCTCGTACAAAGTGGGTTTGACGGTTGGTAAGTAAATTTCTGAGCATCTCTTGCCCCTTTCCGAGCGTTTCAAGAGGCTTAAAACATGTTCAGCAGCATCCGCTTGCACATCTACTCATTACATTCAATAAAAGAAGGAATGCTAACTTCAAAACTTACTTAGGGCCGGAGGCAGCGGCACCTGCTCTGGTCGTCCGAAGAGTGGTCCGTATACTGTGTGTCCACAAGTCGGCGCTCCGCACGCACTTCCATGGGGGAGTGCTGAGTATATTGGCCTGGGCTTTTCGGTCTTCGTCACCATCATCATCTGCGAGCGCTTTGGCAGTCCCATCATGAAGTCTTGCGCAGTTGTCTTAGGGCTACTCGTTGGCTGTGTCATCGCCGGAGCGACCGGCTACTTCGATGCTTCAGGGATTACTGCCGCACCAGCCGCTTCTTTCATCTGGGTCAAGACATTTCCACTGAGTATCTACGGGCCGGTGGTGTTACCTCTCTTGGCGCTCTACATTGTGCTGATGATGGAAGCCATTGGGGACATCACGGCGACGTGTGATGTATCCAGGCTGGAAGTCGAAGGGAGACTGTTCGAATCTCGGATACAGGGCGGTGTTCTGGCTGATGGCTTCAACGGACTGTTGGCAGGCCTGTGCACCATCACCCCTTTGAGCGTGTTCGCACAGAACAACGGGGTTGTGGCTTTGACCAGATGCGCCAATCGCAAGGCAGGCTACGCTGCCTGCTTCTTCCTCTTCATCATGGGTGTCTTTTCCAAATTCGCAGCGGCGCTTGTGGCCATCCCAGCTTCAGTACTTGGGGGAATGACAACTTTCTTGTTCAGCTCGGTGGCTGTGTCGGGCATCCGCATTATCTCGACAGTGCCGTTCACGAGACGCAACCGTTTCATTCTCACAGCATCATTGGCACTCGGATTCGGGGCGACGCTCGTCCCGAATTGGTTCACGTATGTCTTCACTTACAACGGGGACAACCACGCGAAGCAAGGGTTCTTCAATGCGATTGTACTCGTGATGCAAACGGGGTTCGCCGTGACTGGCTTTCTGGCCATGTTCCTCAATACAGTGCTTGCGGAGGAGATCGAGGACGAAGCCCTGCCGATCACTGCGAACGAGGCCGACGCGGCAGATGACAGGGAAGAATGGGAGCGCATTCGGCATGGCAAGGCAGCAGGGAGCGACAGCGAGAAAGGAGAGAAGGGTATTGACTTGAACTAGAGGACTAGGAAGCCGCGAGCATTATGGCTCGAGACGGTCAGGGTTCTGTTCTTGCCAACTTCAACTCGTGAAAGCGGCTTTGTACACAGGGTAAAACATGAAGTATCAGCACCAAACATCAATCTCTCACGTCACGTCACTCGTTGAAGTAGATGATAAAGGGAATTCCGCCCAAGCCTGATCAGGTGTCGGTTTCATGCCACAAAGATCATTTCGAATCACATGTGCACACAGATGTCCTGTGAGTCTCAACACGAGCACATGCTACCAGGGTGTACAGAGTACGGTGCGCTTGTCATGGGCCACCGAGGCAAGGCCGATGGGATCCAACGGATTTGGTTGGATGAACCCTGGAAGAAATGTTGGGAACGCTAGCGATGTTTTGGGTTGGACGATCGATGGCGTGGCTTCCCGCTGGTTTCCTTCGCTTGTTCGGTTGAGGCTTGGCGCACGATTCGGCCATCACCATGTGGAGAAACAAGAGCACGTACAGTAATGATGTTGTCCGAATGACGTGCTGGTGTAATGGCCGCTTGCTCAGATGTGATGTACATCTGTCTTATAGTCTTCTTCAGGGGAGACATACAATGCAATGAATGAAGCGCAATTACTTTAAAAGGGCTAGAGCTTGTGCCTGACAGATTGGCGCGTGCAGGGATCGATCCAATCGGGTTCATCCGGCCCCTTCACCGCTTGGGCAGAATAATTGTTGGGACAGCCGGGTTTCAAGAAAGGGTTGACACAGGTGATATGACGAACATCCTGCCCCAATGCTTCCAACACTACAGCCTGACCATCCTCATCATTTTCGTGTCTTCCTCCAGCCAACACCCAATGTGAAGAAGTCCATCTCCACTTCCATCTTTGTTTCTAGTGGCATTCAAACATAACCTAAAAGCTCGCAATCTGATATCAACGTTGCAGCTCCACATGCCCTGAGCTACAATACACCTTTCCCTTACTCCTCCCTTCTCCCTCTTCCACTTTCCTCCCTCATCCACATCCTACATCATGCCTTCACACCAACCGGCAGCTGGCTACTTAGCCAAAGACCCTCAATATCTGTCGCCAGAGAAGACGACCGGCAAGATGGCCAAGCCTTCAGAGCCCAACCGAAATAAAGCATACGATCCCAAGAAGTCTCACATCACAGACCAGCCCATGACGAAGCAGAACTGGCACAAACATGTCAACTGGCTCAACGTCACTCTCATCGTGGGTATACCCTTGATGGGCTGCATCGCTGCCTTCTGGACGCCGGTGTACCTCAAGACAGCACTGTTCACGGTTGTTTATTACTTCGCCACTGGCCTGGGTATCACAGCTGGTAAGAGCCATAGATCGCTGTTCCAAACGATGAATACTGATTGCGGCCAGGTTATCACCGCCTCTGGGCACACACATCCTACTCCGCCACCCTCCCTCTCCGCGTCTTCCTTGCTGCCGTTGGTGGCGGCGCTGTCGAAGGATCCGTCCGCTGGTGGGCCCGTGACCACCGCGCCCACCACCGCTACACCGACACAGACAAGGACCCCTACTCCGTCCGCAAAGGCCTCCTCTACAGCCACTTCGGCTGGATGATCATGGTCCAGAATCCGAGACACATAGGGCGAACTGACATAAGCGACCTCAATGAAGATCCTGTCGTCGTCTGGCAGCACAAAAACTACCTGAAAGTTGTGCTCTTTATGGGCCTCATTTTCCCCATGCTGGTCTGCGGCCTTGGCTGGGGCGACTGGCGCGGCGGCTTCGTCTACGGCGGTATCTTGCGCATTTTCTTCGTTCAGCAGGCAACCTTCTGCGTCAACTCGTTAGCGCACTGGCTCGGCGACCAGCCCTTCGATGACCGTAACAGCCCGCGTGACCACGTCATCACCGCGATTGTCACCCTCGGCGAGGGCTACCACAACTTCCACCACGAGTTCCCCTCCGACTACCGCAACGCCATTGAATGGCATCAGTACGACCCTACCAAATGGTCTATTTGGTGCTGGAAGCAAATGGGGCTAGCATTCGACCTCAAGCAATTTAAGCAGAACGAGATCGAAAAAGGCCGCGTACAGCAGCAGCAAAAGAAACTGGACCAGAAGCGCGCGCGGCTCGACTGGGGCGTGCCCCTGGACCAGCTCCCCGTCATCGAGTGGGACGACTTCATCGACCAGGCCAAGAACGGGCGCGGCCTCATCGCCGTCGCGGGCGTGGTCCACGACGTCTCGGAGTTCATCAAGAACCACCCCGGCGGCAAGGCCATGATCAGCAGCGGCATCGGCAAGGACGCCACGGCCATGTTCAACGGCGGCGTGTACATGCACTCCAACGCCGCGCATAACCTGCTGAGTACCATGAGGGTGGGCGTCATCCGCGGCGGCTGCGAGGTCGAGATCTGGAAGCGCGCGCAGAGGGAGAATAAGGACGTGCAGTACGTGAATGACAGCACGGGGACGAAGATCATTAGGGCAGGTAATCAGCCGACGAAGATTGTGGAGCCGTCTGAATCGGCGGGGGCGGCTTGAGCTATTTTCTTCTACTGTTGTGGAAGTGCACAGCAACGAAGTCATGAAATCGAAAATCTGCGAAGACGAGGATTTGAGAGACTGAGTTTCGAATGTGGCTGCAAGGCGTCGTGGTGTTGGCCTAGGCTGGGGGGCCCCCTTTAGATAGACCGTCATGCTTGCGACACTTCTATTCTCGAGTTAGATCTCACAAATAGCGATAATGAATGAAATCGATTGTACATACATACTTTACTTCCAACCCACAAGTATTCAATCACTCTAGCATCACATCTCCCAAGGGTGACATATCACTGACACACCCGTCGAGTGCTAGAGGCGAGGGAGAATAGCTGACAGCCATGCAACAGTAAATTGGAGGTCCGTGTATCAAGTCTGCGCACAGAACGCGGGGATATCTTCCTTCCGTAAGAGCTAGAAACTACATCCACCCTCAACTGTTCAACCCGCCCCCCACCCGCCCCCACCAGCGGCATAAGGAGGAGAATTGTGGAAGTGGAGGGAGGAAGGCGAACGATGGTGGTTGGCAACAGACGAATGTATGGGTGATGAGGGTTTCTGAGTGTGGGGAGGTAGTATTGAGGTGGCAGCAGAGGAAGGAGAGGAGGGACGGGGGTGAGGAAGGGGTGGATACGTGATGTGGACGATTCCTGATGGATTCTGGGTGGGGATCAGGTCAAAAAAGTGTATGAAGTCTAGATCCACAAGTCTTCAAGAAAGGTGCGGAACTTTGGCATTTCGCATCCACTATCCACATCTCAACCGAACATTTCTTCGATGGTCCATTCGTCATAGGATCCCTTGCTTCGATAACCCCTCCTGACAACCAAGACCCTACCTAATCCCCCACCTCCCTCAACGCCCGCGCAAGACTGCCCTCGAAATCCAGCCCTGCAATCCCACGCCCAATGAAGACGATCTTCCCCGTCTTCGCCTTCTCGGAAGAAGCCTGCTCAAGATCCACGAGCTCGAAAACTTCGCGCACGCCCTGCAGCATCTGGGTCTTGCCGTCGGTGGTCGGGATGAGGCCTTTGGTGCGGTGGATGGTGAAGGTGGTGTCTCGCTTGAGGGGTGAGGGGAGCATATGTGGGGCGTTCTTGTCAGGGGTTTGGATGGTTTTGGTGGGAGAGGGCTGCGGATCGGAGGGAGGTAGGAGGGTGTTCTCCCAGAGGAGGAGGCGGAGCCAGGATTCGAGGGCGGAGAGGTGGGAGGGTGGGAGGGCGGGGATGGGGAGGGAGAGGGTGGAGATGCTCTGTGGGACTGTGAGCTACTTGTTGCCTTGAGGTGTTTGTTGTTGACGTTTTCGATATGAGGATTACAGGACAGGGGCGGGGGCCGTGGCGGACTCACAGGGTCAAGGTGGCTATGCGCTTTCGGCATGTTTTCGAGCGTCTCGACGCCATCGTAGGCGTGGATATCAAGAAGGAATGACTCCAGCTGTGGAACCTGGCTGTATTGTGTGACGTGCACCTTCGCCAACCCGTTGATCGAGCGTATTCTTTCCATGACGGCGTCTAGCTGGGAAGGCGAAACCGTGTCGGATTTGTTAATCACCAATACATCTGCATACGAGATTTGGAGGTGCGCTGTTGTGAGGTGCTGCCCCCCATCATCACCTCCCTGCGCAGGGACTTCGTTGAGGCTGGTAAGAATGTTTCGGGCGTCGACAAGGGTGACTATGCCGTCCAAGTAGATGTTACTTCCGAGGCCGTCGTCGACCCAGAAAAGTGGTGCGAGGTTACCGGGGTCGGCCAGGCCGGAGGTTTCGAGGAGGACGTGCGTTATGGAGGGGTTGGAGGAGATAAGGAGCTCGATAGAGGCGAGGCCGGCGTCTCTGAATGACGAATAGTATGTCAGAGCCGTTAGAATTGGCTAGCAGCGGATGAGAAATACGAGATTAAGCGAAAAGAAAGCCACCTTTGGTGCCAAAGCATCGAAGGAAATCAGGAGCCGCTTAGACACTTGGTGCAGGCTGCTCGACGCTCTCGCAACAAGCTTTTGGTGTGATCGTTCCTGCACAGCCTGAGTCCACAAAGTATGGGCTTTCGCGTGTTTTCAAGAATGAGATTCTCGTTTGAAGGAGAAGCAAGAGGAAACGCGGATGAATCAAGCTAGAGATATCGGAGAAGGATCGTACTTTAAGGAGCAGCATATGCATCCATTCGCTAGCTCAAGCCAGCCTTGAACTTTCTCTCCATCTTGAGAAATTGTGAGCGCTCTCTCAATGTCGGCCGCTAGATCGGGGCTGTGTCAGAGCAGAGAAGAACGAGAGTGATGCGGACGAGCTCACAGTCACCGAATTCTGCGATTGCAGGTTAGGAAACCCGTAGTGGTAGCTCTATGATACAGAGAGTATACAAGCCATTCAGAATAACCGCTATCCTCTTGCCGTGCTGCTCTTTCAAAATGTAATTTACCAGTGTAGTTTTGCCAGCACCGAGGTAGCCTAGCTCCGCAGATCAGCCCTACCGTCATACTCTTCGCGCCTTATTTACTTTGAAGCCCACCTGTGATGATCGTTAAAGGCACTTTCGAGATCTGCAGATCGACTATTGCTTGAGCTGGATTTTCGTTCCTTAACTTAGCAGCATCAGCTGCTGTTACTAAGGTTGGTGGCAAATCCGGATCCTCATCCATGATTACTGATGCTGATGATTTGAAGGATGTCGGACAATGGAGAGGATAGTGCAGGCCTTCCTCCCTTTGGTGATGAGTACTCTAGGTTAAGAAAGGAAGAATTCGACAGAGGGAGACGAACTTCAGTCCATGAGATATCCGGATATCGGCCCACGTCGCCTGTAGCCGGCGCTACGGCGTCTGCCGCGGCTGTGCCCCAGCCCAACAGCCCCACCACAAATGCCCCAGCTTGGTATCATGGATTGTCCGGCCAACTCTCGCTGTCTGGAGATCTACAAGATAATCTACAGGAGCAGCGGGAGCGCGAGGAACGGTTCATCGCTCGTTGCTATAGTCTATCGAGGAGTCGAGAGCGGTTTAGATACCGCACTACAGCTCCAGGCATGGCTACTCCGATGTCACCATCCAGTAAGTAATTTCCAGAACATCTTTTTCTTCAGTTTGGTCGTGTCTAGAGCTTTGGGACTTGACAAGGCGGCAATTATTCCAAAGAGAGCTCTTCAACTTCATTTCAGCACTCAATTATGAAATGCTGACGCTCCAAAATTCATAGCTTCGCCTCGTCTTCCGAGCCCACCACCGATTCCAGAAGTTCAGATCGGCCCGCAGTCGCCAAGCATGAACGCCCCCTCAAGCTCAGCTCCCTTGGAAGCTAGAGACCCTTCCGTCGTCTATATCGGAGCTACTGATCGTATTCGTCCTGGTACCAAAGCCGCAGACATGGCAGCTGGCCCACCTTTGGTTGACTTGGAGGATGTAGGTTCTTCCTCAACTCCGTAAATCTTCGTAGAAGCAAAGCTAACTACCCTTAGATCGACTCTCCATTTGCACTTCAAACCTATCTCAAAGCGCTCTGGCACCATCACACTGCTGGTCCGAAGAAAACCGCTCAACCGATCACACACGAAACCGCACTCGAGATCGTGAACCCGCCTAAGGGTGTTGACCGCTCCCTCTGGCTCTACGAACTTTGCCGCTTCATCGTGCAGATGCAGAACGACGTCATTGTGGGGTTTATCAACGATCGACCACCATGCACCGCCGACACCTGTCCCGAGATGCGAGCTTCAGAGTGGCAATATCTCTGTGCAGTGCACGATCCGCCCAAGAGCTGCTGCGCTATGGACTACTCGTGCCATACGCTGGATTGGGCCGCCAACACCCTCACGTCGCAGAAGCATTTCCCAAGTCGTCTGACTCTCGGAAGTGAAGGGTCTGGTGGCAAGCAGGCTGCCGAGCGCCAGATCACGAATATCTTTCGTCGCGCCTATCGCATCTTCGCGCACGCTTGGTTCCAGCATCGTCGCGTGTTCTGGAGCATCGAACGCAAGACAGGTCACTATATCTTGTTCAAGACGGTGTGCGATGTCTACGCCTTGATCCCTACGGAGAACTACACCATCCCGCCTGAAGCCGAAGGTCTGGTCACTTCCTCCTCCGAGACTCAAGGTCCGACACCGGCAACAGCCAAGGAGCAGAAGAAAGGGGAGGGCGACGCTACGACTACGATCTCTACGGGCGCTACGACGCGCCGCCACAAGCATACACCCTCTACTGGCTCGGTCGTCACTGTCATTCATGAAGGTGAGGAAGAAGAAGAAGAAGATGATGAGCCCGAGTCCCAGCCAATGATGCGGGAGACGCCGTCGGTCCAGAACGTGGGTGGCGCAGAACTCCGCGATCCGCTTGCGGATGATGATGAAGGAGACAACGAGAAGGCAACCAAGCCTGCCGAGCCATCCCTGGAGAAAGCCATCGAGGACTTCACCATCGCGGAACCTCTGCAGGAGAAGGACGACAAAGGCGAAGAGCCGAAGCTTGAGGCTGAGGGAAAGGTCATCAGCGACGAGGGGAACGTTACCGGCGAGGAGGAGAAGGCCGAGAATGAATTGACGGAGCAGTAGGCGCGATCCTACACATCACACGTGCATACTTAGAGCGACGGAGTTTACAGCACTTGTTTTTATGAGAGATACCCCCCAGGCACGCCACAATGGCGTTGCCAACAGCATTGATAGCGACTTGTCACTCCTCAGGCACGCCAGATTAGCGTTGCCGACAGCAGTGATAGGGACTTCTTTACCATAGCGATGAAATGTGAAATCCCAACTCTTTGCAGCCTCTCAACAGTCTGTGTGACCGAGTGGGAAAACAAAAATGTGCAGTCTGCTAATCTATTAACTTCCATTTAACACTAAATCTTTCGATAGCTTGGTAATAGGAATGCCCGTCGCACCTTGACTTTGAGGCCAGCAGAATTCCAGTGTTCGCTCCAAGTACGCTCAATGACCGCAGCTTATATCCACACAGCTGATCTGGAGACGCCTCGCTAAACGCACACACGAGAAAGCTTTCCCGCCCTCTCCCACCACCTTTCTCTTCTATCTCCCACCGCCTTTCTCTTCTACCTCCCGCCAGGCCCTCCCTCCTTCCCCCATCCCTTACTTCTCATACTCTCCTCCACCCTCCCCCATATCCCCTCCACAACCTCCCTATCCCTCCACCTGCCCTGCACCCCCAGCCCCGCATTCCACTTCTCCACCTGCGCACTCACCACCCCCCTCCCCCACCCCTTCACCGTCCCCGGCACGTCCTCCCCCCTCCACCCGACATAGACCCCCAGCGCATGCCGGAACAGATCCGGCGCATTCTGCCACTTGTAGCTCTTGAACTGCCACGTCTGGCCTGTCGTCAGCACCGCGACGACGCGGTCCCAGTAGTCGGGCTTGAACTGCTCGGGCGTGTCGACGATGATGAAGCGCAGCGGGCGGTGCGCGTCGATGCAAGGGAGGAGGCGCGAGATGTGCAGGATATTGGCGGTAGTGCCCGAGGAGCCGGCGAGGGCGGCGTCCGGGGGGATGTAGGTCCCGGATTCGAGGAAGGATTTGATGTTCGACATGCGGAGGAGGGAGGAGGCGGAGGGGGAAAGCAGGATGATGGGGTCGGGGCGGCGGGAGGGCTTTTTGGGGTGGGAGGCGAGGGAGGAGGGTTGCGTTGAGGGGTGGGTTGCGGTGGAGGGAGCTCCTGTGCGGGGTGGGGGGGCTCGAGCGCGGGAGAGGAAGATCTCGGCGGATTTGCGGACGTGGGAGAAGTCCTACGTGCTGCTGTAAGTTTGTCGAGTTCGGGAAGGGATTGCTCCGCTCCAGAATTGATTGGCTTACGGTAGGCTTGATCCCCCTTAAGACACTATTCCTATCCCCCATCCTCCTCTCGCCATTGTAGATCTCTTGCAAGCGTGGGTCAACCGGCTTGCCAGACCGTACTCCTGCTCCACTGCTCGGAATGGTGGAGACGCCGCCGGCCGCCCCAGATGCGACTTGTGCTGATTTCGCAGCAGCGTCTGCTTCGGAGACCTTGATGTACTCGCTCTCGTCTGAGGCGCCCTCCAGCCATGTAATTAGGTCCAATCGCTCCACGAACACCAAGTTCTGGACCCTGCTCTTGCCAGCAAGCTGCTCATTGAGCTCTTGCGTCGAAGCAATATAGTCCGGAATAGCAACATCCTTCTTTAACCAGGCAAAATAGATACTTCGTAGATCGACAGGTCTATCAGAGGAGATGAAGCGCGTGGGAGTGTCGAGGGAGAAAGATTGTTGCTCAGGGGCGTCGAAATGAAGGTGCGTAGCGATTGCAAGGTTCTCCGTTGCGCCTGAAGTGTCTTCAGGATCTGCTGAGGGTGTAGCTGTCGGAGGGTTATTCGATGCGATCGAGCGCCGGAGGCTGATCAACGAATCAGCCGAGGGATCCATCCGTTGCGAGCTGGTGCTAGAATCACGAATAGCGGATTCAACAGCTTGTATTGGTTTGCATGGTCATCGAATGGATGAAGCGATTCTCTTGTTACATCGTCATTTCTTGTGATTCGCCAATTAGTATGCATGCGCTACGGCTGTTTAGACGGCCCGCGTATTCGGAGACGTTAAATGGGGCTTCCTGCCATCTGTTGCTGATACATGTTGTTCTGGACAAAATCATCTTGACTGGGCTCGGAGGGTCAAGTCATGTGGAGCTACCAGTCAGCTATGACAGCGACAATTCCTACAGGCACAACGCTCGATGAGTGCAATCCACCGGGGTCCCAAGCGCTTCAAGAAAGCGAAGGATCAGCTTTGGGATATTGGCATGGGCCGTTCCTCAATCAGATTATGATGTAGGTGAGCTAGAGGTTGGACTCGGAGTCATTGTGGGATTTGCTTTTCTGTCGTTACCCTCCAAATACCAACAGGTCTTCATCCCACCCTCCTTTCATATGTTCTCCTTTTTTACACCTAGTTGTAACGCAGCTATAGCAATACGGCTAGATATAAGGAAGGTATAACTGGTTCATTCCCAGGGTCCTCATTGCAAAGAAATACGGCCGATGCGCTCCATATTTCGCCAGCTCTCGAGCGTATAAATGTCCCCTTCACACCGTTCATAAGCACCTGCTCGCTCACGATCCACGAGAGCGAGGAAAGCATTCATTGTGTCGTTGGATGTCATGCCAATCGTTGCGGATTCATGGGCCGTGATGTAGACCCTTCCGGTATAGATATGGATCCAGCCCGTCCAATCCTGACGTTACCATACTCTTTCAACACCGTACGTAGATGGTGGAACAGGAAGCGTGTAGCTTCGTCGACGTATAACTGCGGAGTCGTCGATGGCGGATGACGTGGGAACCATTCTGCTAGGAGGTCTGTGCCGGGAATGGGAAGTGGCTGAATAGGGCCAGGAATACTTGTATTGGAGCTGCTGTTATCTAGTGAGCTGAATCTAGAAGCACTGGCGGAACTGATAATGGAACGTCTTTGTCAGGAATACCTTGACATTTTGCCAAGGATTTACAAGACCGGTGAGGAAACAGACTGTACTCTCCACCATAGTGATCTGAATGCGGTGAATATTCTTGTCAATCCTGAGACATGGGAGATTACTAGCATCGTGGATTGGGAAATGATCAATATCGTTCCAGCATGGAGAGCTTCAGACCATCCCAAATTCTTAGGATACATGGAGCCAGACGACGAGGAAGAGCCGCCGTTACCGTCGGACAATGTTAATGAAGAACATATTTCTTGGGAACTGAGGGACCGATGGGAACATAAAGCTCTTCGGTTTCGCTTCGACAAGGCAACAGCGCGCGGCAAAGGAGGCAGCAATGACGAATTCGATGACACAAAGGCAACGAAGGCGAAGCTTGACCGCTATTTTTTCCTATCTGAACTTACTGGTATGTGGTCTTGGTCGAAAAACTGGTTGAAGACCTACAAGAAGACCGGTAGAAGTGTGAACCAAGCAGACTGGACGCATCCGACATACTGCGACGACGAGGAGACTTAGCGACGTGTCAGAACGCTATCGGCGAGTTGGAGGGTAGCGATACCTGCGGAGATAATTCGACTAAAGTAGAATTAATATCGATAGACTCGACCGCACTTAAGTTTGTCAAGGATTGTAGTTGTGCTAGTAAGTAATTTCCATTATTCGCTAGATTCTTGATTCGCCAAATCTCTGTATAGTGCTGGTTGAAATTACTCTGGGTTATCATGGGTGAAGAAGGACGATAGCCTGGATGTCGTTCTGCTGCCACGTGCCTCACTACAAGACCTTAAGATTAGTCAAGAGACATGTATCCGAGGCTTTCATGGCTTCGCAATGTAACGACACATCTCGTCAGGCTACGTCGGTAATGTACTTTAGACTTTTGTCGATTTCCAATACTTCAGATCGGTGGCTCTCGTCACTGTCCTCATGTTAATCCTTGATCGAGACTTTCTCGGGTGGGAATAGATATGAACTGCAGAACAGCCGGAGAACTAAAGTGGATGTTGAATGGCAAGCGTCGGGTGAACGTTTGGCCGTTCATAAGTGAAAGCGAACGTCGACCTCGGGTGCCCTGGTGAGACAACGCCACTTCCTTTCGGAGTGCTGACAAAGAGAGTCAATGACTTACGATTGACACTTGAGCGCTCGCTGCTATGGCTCGCGATTCCTTTCTGAAAACCTCATTCGGTGCTGGCTGAAGGTTGTGAGCTTGTGGCCATGTCAGCAAGCAGAGCCAAGGCTAACCTGCTAAAGGAGGAGGGTAACAAGTGAGATCAAAGACATCCTTGCCCTGGACATCCACTGACATTCAGAAGACACTTCCAAGATGGGAACTTCAACGAGGCAGAATCGCTATACACAAAGGCCATCCAAAAGCATCCTACAGACTCCAAGTTCTTCACAAATCGCGCCATGGCCCGCCTAAAGCTGCAATCATGGGATGCCTGCATCGATGACTGCATCAAGGCCATAGAGCTGGAGAAGAACAACATGAAAGGCTACTACTACCTCGCCCAAGCCCAACTTGCGCTCCACCACCCCAACGAAGCGCTGAACTCCGCCGTCACAGCTTATCACGAGTGTCTCAAGACCGGTAGCTCTAGCACAGCCAATGTCTCAGCGTTGGTGCTGCAAGCCAAGAAGGAGAAGTGGGAGACCAAAGAGCGCGACCGGCTGCGGAGACGGAGCGATCTGCTTCGTGAGCTGGAGGACGGTTTGCAACAAGTCAATCTATATGAGAGGAAGAACATCAATGCGCGAATGCGGAATGGCGAATTGTCGCAGAGTGGTGCGCAAGAGGAAGAGCAAGAGCTCGAGGCTTCGACGAGGCATAAGCTCGATGAGCTTCGAAGTGTCTTTGCTATCGCCGATCCCGAAAACATGCAACGAAGGGTATAGAACCAAATCAAAAACCTCAACCCGCTTCCTGCTAATCCATGGGTTATAGGAGGTGCCAGACTACCTGATCGACAACATCACCTTCAGCGTGATGCATGACCCAGTCATGACCAAGCATGGCCATTCGTACGAACGATCTACAATCCTCGATCATCTGAGACGGTCTCCTACGGATCCGTTGACACGAGAGCCTCTTCGGATGGAGGATTTACGGCCGAATCTCGCTCTGAGAGCTGCATCGGAGAAGTTTTTGGAGGAGAATGGCTGGGCGGTGGATTGGTGACTCCGGCAAGCTGGGCGAGCGGTAATCTGGCCATCGTCTTGCTTTTGGATGAAGTTATGACCTGCAATGACACATGTACGATATATCCCTTTTTCGTCAGCTTTGGGATTCCATGCATGGCTTGCATCGATCATTGAGGTGGACACGCTATATCCACTCGTGTTTGAACACGGCATCATTTGAAGTTCCGGTGCCCTTCGCACTCATGGTCAAAATCTCTCGAGCCATACCAAGGACACTCTTATGTGACACATCATAGGCGGGAAAGCCACTTCTCCCCTTCCCTTCCCAAGCTAAGGCTACCTCAAAACATATGCCATAACGTGGTGTGAGAGGCTGCGGTTACGGCTATGATTGTACGAGATAGCGGGCTGACTGCTTTGTGGTCATTACCAAAGCCGATGCGATGGATGTGACATGAAAAGTCTGCGAGACCTGCATACTGGCATCATGGAGGCGGTGCGATGCCTGTGTTCGATTCAACTTGGCTTGTTAGGAGTTATTCAGATAGTGACATTGTCAATGTGGAATCGATGGGAGTATCGTAATGCATGATTAAGAATTCGATAGTTTTTGGAGTCTATGGGAGCATATTCAGTGGAGGGGTTTTGTTCGTATATTATGCCTTTTTATCTTCCTAACCAAAAGAGTCTTACAAATTCAAACATATCTTTTAAATCTCATTAGATCGTGAAAAAACCCCCAAGTGGACCCAAAATCATCACACGTTGCTTGTTTCCAAACCCTTCGAAAAACCGAAAAAAAGTCCGAAGGTAAAACCCCTTTCCCTACCACCATGAGTTCGTCAAGTCGTTGAATACTAGCACCGAGTCCAGTGTCCTTCGACAAACCGCACTACTCCTGCTCCTCAGCCCGGCGACTACTAATCTCTTGGTCCTGTCGTACCATCAACAAGCGCTTTTTATTCTGTTGGTCAAGCAACATCAACTGCATCTGATAGTCCTGCAAGGCCGGATTCGCCGCCTCAGGCGGATAATACCCGATGTTCGTCGGTCGGCGATGATCGTTGGGAGCTTCGGACTTGTAAATCCCGCCATCGAGCTTAAGAGGCGTTTGCGAATCGATGACTGGCTGCACTGCTGGTACTGCGTTGTTGTGAGCTTGCTCACCGATGGATGGGCCTTCTCGCGGCAGTGCCTGTGCTGCCAGTAGCTGCGCTTGCATTCGTCCGGCCATGAACGTTTGCTGTTGCGGGTGCCACTCTTGCATGGTGGCCAGATATGCTGTCTCAGCTTCCCTGTTGCCGGGGATTTCACAGGGCGATGGTGCCTGGAAGAACATCAAGTCGGAGGGTTTAGCATCAAGACCACCGTTTGGGCAAGTCGAGTGGCGAGCTGGTGTCATGGAACTCGGAATCTGTAGGTAGGCCATTTTGGCTAGATTGTCTTTGTAGACTTGGATCGACTTGAGCTGTCTATCGGGATCCTGTGCCCGAAATGACTCGATTTGAGATAGGGTAAGACTGTTGGGATTGATGCCGTTGTTGATCAGTAAATGAATCGCACTATCTGCGTCAATTGCGTCATTCTCGGGGCCACGGACATCGCTGTCTGTGACAGCTGCTGTTTGGTTTGCAAGAATCCCCGAAAAAATGCGCATGCATGTTGACTGTGGAGAAGTATAGAGATGCATGTTCGATGTCGCTTCAGCTAGCTTGGTCTCGGACGACGGTTCTTCAGCCTCGCAACGAGCCTGCTGCGAGTAGTCATCCTCCTGTGAGCGATGTGCCTGTTCAATGTCAGGCCAACGCTGACCGCCTCCCATGTTGCGTGTCTTCAACGGGATACCGAGAATTCGAGCCGTTAAGACAGCCACCAAGGAAGTAACAAATAATGCAATTGGGATAGAATAGAGGGCCGCAGTGGCGAGCAGGTATGGGGGCCAGAGAGAGGAGCTTTGGTCCCAGAAGATCAATGCAACACTGATCGAGCTGTGAGCGACGGAGAAGAGCGTGAACGGATTGACGTTTGGCGGTTTCGCGGTTTCCAATTCCTCAATGGTGGGCTTTCTGAAGGGATTGCGCACAATGGACCTCTCGGATACTGGCGACGCAAAGGAGAGTAGCTTGATCAAAGCAAGGGCCAAAAGTACCCACCCGATAAAGGAAACGAAAATGGCCAGGCTATAGAAACTCCAGATCTTAAGCGCCCAGGGAACAAGGAGTATGACTTGATGTAGAGGGTCAGCGTTGGGTCAAGTGCAAAGCGCGAACAGGTCATCTTGCTCGAGGTCTTTAGCAGAGACCAGCTGCGGGTGGATGCGGAAATGGGTGCAGAGGTATGCTGACCTTAACACTGTTCACCGAGGGACAAGACCTCTCACTTGAACATTCGACCAATTCACCCAGCGCTGCTGCAATGAAAGGTAGCTTTGGATCATACGATGTTTGCTCGTGAAGAAGGACGAGGTGAATGCGTTGTTTTGCCCCGCCCCACCTTGCCTGCCGCCTAGGGCTACGTATTTAGCCGCCCGGTTTTTGTCAGCGAATGCCGATGAAGTCAGCCTTGGCGTGAGCTCTAAGTCGCAGCGTTCCCTTTCCACATGCACAATCAGGCGTTTTCAAGCTTGAGCCTGCTCTTAGCATGAGATAGCTTCGAAAACCTAGCAATTCCTAATCTGCTTACCTTTGCATGGGCTCTTCCTTTTCTCATTACTGGACTCTAGGAGAAGCCGACAGTATGTCCAAGCAAAAGCAAGCTTTATACCCCAAAATCCAGGCAAATGGACCTTTCAGCGTTGAAGCTTCCGGCTGCAAGAAGGTAGCCGGAGAAACCATTCCTAGAAGACATCCGGACTCCAAAGACAAGCTTCGAACCACGCCCTCAGAGGATGTGAAGACCATCTTCGACATTCTCAAGCGAAGCGCCGACAAGTTTGGGAATGCCAAAGCGCTTGGTACACGGCGGGTGACCAAGACGCATACCGAAAGTAAGAAGGTCAAGAAAACCGTAGACGGGGAGACCAAGGAGGTTGACAAGAAATGGACCTACTTCGAGTTGAGCGAGTACAGCTACATCAGCTTCACAGAATATGAGAAGATGGCGCTCGCCATAGGATCTGGGCTACGGAAGCTTGGGCTGGGCCCGGGTGATAGACTGCACTTATATGCCGCGACAAGGTAAGCTCTACGGGTATGGCTTGAGATGTCTTTGATTAACGGTGACCTGCATAGCGCACACTGGCTTGCGATGTCCCATGGCGCCGTATCTCAATCCATACCGATAGCTACAGCTTACGACACCCTCGGAGAAGAAGGCGTAAAGCATTCTTTGATCCAAACGCAGTCCAAAGCAATTTACTGCAACCCAGGGCTGCTGAAGTCGCTCGTCAAACCACTTCAGGAAGCTAAGGAAGTCAAGTTCGTCATCTACAATTCCGACGATGAAGTCAAACAGGAGGATATTGAGCATCTCAAATCGACTAATGATCGTCTCGCGATCCTGAGCTTCGATGAGTTGCACAGATTGGGGGAAGATAACCCGGTGGAGCCCGTACCACCCAAGCCGGACGATCTATGCTGCATCATGTATACTTCTGGTTCAACAGGTCCACCGAAGGGTGTACCCATTAAGCACAAAGCTGTCCTCGCCGCTAGTGAGTCCGGCTCAAAATCATGTCGTATTGATTGCTAAACTATGTCCAGTCGCTGGAGTGACCACTATCATCGGGCAGTACATAGGTCCAGGAGATGCTCTCCTCACATACCTCCCCCTCGCTCATATCTTGGAATTCGTTTTCGAGAACGCCTGCCTCTACTGGGGCGGTACCATGGGATATGGTAGCCCAAAGACGCTCTCAGACCAGTCAGTCCGCAATTGCAAGGGCGACATCCGTGAATTCAAGCCTACAATCCTGGTTGGAGTACCCGCGGTCTGGGAATCTGTCAAAAAGGGCATCGTCGCCAAAGTCAACGCCGGTAGCCCGATAGTGAAGAACCTCTTCTGGGGTGCCCTCTACACTAAAGGTTTCCTCATGTCTACCGGTCTGCCTGGCACTGCAGTCCTCGACGCCGTCGTCTTCAAGAAGATCAAAGATGCCACTGGAGGCCGCCTGCGACTTTGCATGAATGGAGGCGGTCCCATCGCCAAGGATACCCAGCGCTTCATCTCTATGGCCATCACGCCTATGGTCTCCGGATACGGCCTAACCGAAACTACTGCTATGGGTGCATTGATGGACCCAATGCACTGGACCGACAGCGCCCTGGGCGATATTCCTTCTTCCATCGAGATTAAGCTCGTGGACTTCCCAGAAGCAGGCTACTACTCCACAAACAAGCCTCCGCAAGGCGAGATATGGATCCGCGGCGACAGCGTCTTCGAAGGCTACTTTGAGAATGAGGAAGAAACCAAGGAATCACTTGCCAGCGATGGATGGTTCAAGACAGGTGACATTGGCGAGTTCGACAAGAACGGCCACTTGAGGATTATTGATCGCAAGAAGAACCTAGTCAAGACCCTGAATGGAGAGTATATCGCTCTCGAGAAGGTCCGCTCTCCTTTTCCCCTCTCCTCCCTTCCCTCTAATCACCTGCCTCTAATCTCCCTCATCCCTCATCACGCAGCTAACCTCGCCCTTCATCAGCTCGAATCCGTCTACCGCTCCGCCACCGTCGTCGCCAACATCTGCGTCTACGCCGCCACCGACAAGCAGAAGCCCATTGCCATCATCGTCCCCGCCGAGCCCGCGCTCAAGAAACTTGCCGCCGAGAATGGCATCGAGGGCAACGGCCTTGAGGACCTAGTGCACAACAAGAAACTGAATAGGATCGTGTTGAAGGAGCTGCAGAATGCAGGCCGAGGTGGGGACTTGAGCGGGATTGAGATTATCGACGGGGTGGTCATGGCGGATGAGGAGTGGACGAGCGCGAACGTAAGTCTCTACCTCGATCAATATATACCCTGGAGCACTGCAAGCCCAGTGGGGGGCATTTTGGAGGCCAATGCTGATTCGTGGTAATTAGGGCTTGGTGACCGCAGCTCAGAAGATCAACCGGAGGGGTATCTTGGCCAAATACCAAAAGGAGGTCGACAAAGCCTACGCTGGCGACAGCTAAGCCCACGGCTGGTGTATACTCGCTCCAACTCTTTCAACAGCTGGGTCCACTATCCGTATATACTCGCTACACCTTTTGGCGCCCCTGTCTGTCTATGCTTCTCTTCTGGCGTTCCCAATTCCCTCCTTGCTCTTTGTTTCCCAAGCGAAATCACGACGGCGAATTCCTAGGTTGGTATTTACTTGGCATGTATGGGTTTCTTCATCTACATAGTGAGCGGGCTCAAACCGGTTATCCATAACCTCCTGCTGCTGTGATTTCGTGGATGATTTTCATTCTTTGGTCAACGGAAGCACCATGTCACCCCCTATAGCATACCAATTCGCCCCGATTACCCCCACCAATGAAAAGCCCAGAGGACAAATTACTTAATATCCACATCCTCCTCATGAAAGCACACCAGAAAAATAAACTCCGTTATACTCCATGCCGATACATTTACAATATGCATCCCCTTACTCCTTGCGAAACTACACAGTATCCAAAGATAAACAGTCCAACGCGCCTCTTCATTCTTTCCTCTACCTATACCTGCGAAACTCCTAGCTCCTGTAGTCCAAATCTGCTCATGTCCTCCCCTCCGAAAATCCCGCCACCGAATCATCTTCCTCGCATCAGAGCTGAGGCGGGGTCATGGCGCAGGCGACGGATACTCGAGGGCGCACGGGGGTGGGGGGGGGGAAAGGTGGAGGTGGAGGAAGAGGGATAATTGAAGGAAGGCTTCTCAGCAGGTACTTGGTAATGGGGATATATGTGAACATATACCTAGAATGCCAAGGTTGAATGAGGATGAGGAGATCACTTGCGCCATGTTCATGCAAAGCTGTGGTCTATTTATCAATTCATCCTAGCACATCCCGTTGTAAGTTCCCACTGTCCCTTCCTCGTCCTCAAAAACTCGACACCTTCGCCGCTCTATTCTTCCAATCTTCCTTCCTCTGCCTCTCCATCTCCTCCCTAAATTCATTCCTATCCCCCGCCGCCCCCCCAACCGTAGGCGCATCCTCAAACCTCTCCGCGCGCGTCCTACCCTCGAAATCATAATCATTCAGCTCGATGCCATTGCCCTTGCCGCTCCTCCCCCTCCGTCTGCGCATATAATCCTTGCCGTAGTGCTGCATCTCACTCCAGTGCCGGCGGTGTTTCCGCATGCCGCACCATATGCTCAGTCCGATAAATATAAACGCCACGAGCCCGATGGGGAGCCCGATCTCGAGCCCCTTTTTCACGGGAATGGGGTTCTTGATTTTTACTTTTGGCAGGTCGGCGGGGTTGAGAGTTAGTGTTGTGTTTGGGCCGGAGGTGCGGTTTGTGGGCTTGCCGAAGGGGGTGGAGTAGAGAGTGAAGGACATGTTCATGCCGTCGGCGGTGTAGTTCCCGGAGTGGGGGCCGAGGAAGGAGTGGTTCATGTAGATGTTGATGTAGCCCATGGGGTTGGGGACGAGGGTGGAGTTGAAGAGGAGGGATTGGGGGGGGTCGGTGGAGGTGGTGTTTGCGTCGTGGATCTCGATGTAGTTCTGGGCGCTGGGGTCGAAGAGGTCGGGGTTCCAGGTTACTAAAGGATCGGTCAGTATATTGCTCGAGGTGACAGTGGCTTTGGGCAGAGATGGGGCGTTTTCAAGTAAGAAATGACGTACCGGCATAGATGTTGTTTACCCAGAGTTCTTGACCGTACTCTGGTGTGCACAGCGCACCCTGGTTGTGGTCCGAACCATTGACGCGGCAGGCTACGAAGTCATCTGGGATATCGCCAATCTCCGCTACGGTAGGCTGGGGTCCTGAGCCTGTGAGGACAGCTCCTGCAGGCAGCTTCGTCCCTGTCCCGGTGGTGACGGTGCTGGCATGCGTAAAGGTCGAATTGAAGGTCGCGTTGACGCCATGGCCTTGATACGCCGACGATTTTGTCGCGGTGAATGTTGGCAGACTCCCAAATACGGTGACTGTCTCGCCACCTGGAGCTGTTGAGAGTGACGATATATTACTTGCGCCTGAGTGGACCGTTGCGGAAGCGTGGAAACTTGTTTTGGCTGCTGTTACCGGCGTGGTGGCTGCCGCTTTGGCTGATTCAGAACCAGAGGTCGCAACTGCAGGCTTCGAGGAAAGGGTCGTAGATGACTCCGAGGAAGCTGAAGAGAGAGGTCAATTGGTTCGATCCTGTTGAATAGAGATGGACATCCGGAGGTATTGAATTACCTGAACTAGCTTGCCGTTGCTCCAAATTGTGCGCCATCGCGTCTCCCGTGCAGCGAACCGCTAGGACGAGGTATACGATCCATCTCATGACGGGCAATGGCACGTAGATACCACATGCGCGAATTGTTGCAACATAATGTCAGCATGGGGAAACAGAAGAAAAGCCGCAGAGCGATTTCCGCCATGAACTGTTCGGCAATTGGCAAGCCTTCTTCTCCCGGCGGCCATCACGTGCTCACCGTCGGGATGCATTGATGGGAAACGCAAACTTTCTACCAGGTGTCTAATTATTTACAAACTCCGTATCTCACTCCTAGACACGCCTTTCACTGGAAATTCTCGTTGTGACCCACCAATAGAATGCAAAGCATCAAAGCCGTTTGACAGAAGGGATACATTTACCTACACCAAGTCTATATCTTGGTCAATATCAGAATCATCGAAACAATTCCAATACCTGCGAAAAGACCAACTAGTCGACCAGGGTGTGAGGCAGAGACGGATGGCTCATGTCGTAATACCTGCTATGAAGGAAGGTAACGTAGATGAGTTCCTGTAGGGACGTGCATACCTTAGCTCTCGTTAAGGACTGAGTGGAGTAGTGTTCTTGTTCATGGCATTTCGATATCTATGGGTCTGCAAGTTCAACGGCGAGCAGCGAATGACTCATATATGTCGTCGTAGCCCTCAGCATTCCCACACTGCTCCAACGCCAGAACTGATGCAAGCGTAAATGTCATGTCTCCCGCCGCAATCATCTAAATTATCGCCTTTGAGTTTTGCCCATACCACGCTTACCAGAAAACTAGTCACATGTTAGCAGACCATCATCTACTACAACAAGATATGAGCAATGACTTACCAAATGTTTGGGAAGTGCAGCCGTGGTATGTCTGTCGGCTTCTCCTTGCCGCGCATTCCTATTCATCTTCTTCTGCCCCAGCTTGGCCAAGCGCTCCGCCTTGCTCCTCGCTGCTACGTTAGTGATGCCATCCTCCCTCCTATTACTCTGACTCCTCGCCCTGCTCTTTGATCTTAGCGCTTCACTGCTTACAGGGGTATCCACATCCATTGCATCCTCCGTGCCAGTCCTGCTTCGCAAAGCACTGCGTCCACGCGACTGAGAGCGTGCACGGGCAGCAATGGCAGTAGTGTCAAAACCAAGGCTGTCGAGATGATTCTCCATCTCCGACAGCTTCTTCGCCTTAGCTGATCGAGGGATGACGGCCCGATTCTTCAAGGACTTCCTCATCTTGTTTTCATTCATGATTAAGGCTCTCTTCTCCCGGATGAGGTCGGCTTTCATGCGAATATTGGCTTCTTCCGGGTTCTCGGTGCTCTCGTCTGATTCATAGTAGCCGTCTGCTTCAAGCTTCTCCTCCTCCTCCTCGAGAGCAGCAAGCTTGGCATCAATGTCCGGGTCGATAAAGTCGTACACATTCTTGCCATTGAGGACTTCCGGGACGCGGTCATGCTTCCAATCGTCATCTTCCAGTAGGTAATCTTGCTTTAGGTCCACATTGTAGACACCGGCGCCACCGTTCTCTTCTTCAATATCCCGCGCCAGCCGTCGGCGATGGGGATCGTCTCTGTCAAATTTCCGGAGCTGCTTGACGGCTTCTGGGATGTATGGCTCTCGCACAATACCACCTAGCGGCTGGGCAACATGGATACGAGCGAGCACATCTCCTAGACGCCCACCAACAGTACCACTGCTATTTGTGCCAGATTTCAGCTTTTGCGCGACACGGTCTGCAATTAGTCGCTCGCAAGCCGCGTTCTTGACAATTGTTACTCCCTCTGTAGTTGTGCAAGATAGTTGAAGAAGCTCCACATCTCCAGCCTTCAGGATCGCATCCAGCTTCTCCTTGTTCTCTGCGTCAAGGTCTTCAGGACGCATGATATCAATCTTGTTGATAACTATGAAGACGATCTTGTTCGCGAAGAGCGGCTTGATGCTCTGAAACAATTGAATCTGGGCTTGGACGGAGTAGCCGCAATGCTCCGACAAATCCATGAAGTAGAGAACCGCGGAGCGCAAATGTGCAATGGCCGTGATAGATTGCATTTCTATCGTATTCATCTCTTCTAAGGGATGGTCGAGGATACCAGGGGTATCTATGGCTTGGAAACGAAGGTATCTGTAATCGAAGTGGCCAACGAACAAACTCTTCGTTGTGAATGCGTACGGCTGCACATCGACATCCGCTCTTGTGACACTTCTCAGGAAGCTTGACTTGCCGACATTGGGGTATCCACAGATGAGTAGTGTCCGTGTATTCGGGTCGATTGAAGGCAAACGTCCCAAATGTTGCCGTACTTGTTCAAGATACACGAGAGGGTCTTTCAGCCGTCTACAAATTGTTGCCATGCGCCCGAGGGCGGCCCGCTTAAGTTGCTTGCATTGGAAGAGGGATTGTGCATATTTCAGTAAGCGAACATAGTCGCGCGAGACGGTCTCTATGAGATGCTTTGCGGTAGAGAGTTGTCCAAGAGCAATACGAAAGTGGTCTGCATCGTACAACGTGTTAAGGAGGTCCTTGTCTGATTCATTCAAGTATTAGCCGTCGCTCCTTTACGAACCCCATGCGAACCCGATGCTGTAAGGTGAACTCACGAAAAGGGTGTATGTCCTGCAATCGAGGATATCCGTCGAGGATGGCGGAGAGCTTTTCCGTAAATGTTTCCTGCGTGTACTTGACTTTTCGAGTATAGAATGCTATTGTCGATCAGTCAGGAGCTCGTAGCGCATCATCAAGCATATGTCACCTCTAATCCTGCTGATCTTGAAGCCTGACCGAATCTGTGTTGGAAGGCGGCGCTGGGTCCTACTGAGTACGACATCCAGGAACTCTTGACTTGTCGGCACCGGCGCGATCTCTTTCCAAGTTGTCTTCATGGCTATGACCAGCAAAAAGAAGACAGAGCAGATTCTAAACGGTGCGATGACCTGGTCAAAATAATGCTCGTTAATATTGCAGGGACAGAAGATTTGGGAAAACAAATGTGGGCAACCCGAGGCGAGCGGCTCGGGACAAATTGCTGTCTAGGAGGGCCGCCTCGGCCTTATCGGGGTACCAAAATGTCCAACAAGACTGAGAAAATTGTACGCAAGCACACGAAAGCTACAAGCTCTGCAAATCTAGGGGTTTCTTGCGCCTCCAATTGAGCTCTTCCACAATGTCAATGTACTCCCTGCCCACCCTCAACCGCATCTCCCGCGAACGCCTTTCCTCCCTCATCCTCTCCCCCACCACAGCCCCCACAATCGCTATCGTTGACGTTCGCGACGCCGACCACGTCGGCGGCCACATCTCCCGCTCTATGCATGTTCCATCGTCGTCGTTGGACTATCGAATACCTGAGCTCATCCGCAAATTGGCGGACAAGCAGATCGTGGTCTTCCACTGTGCATTGAGCCAGCAGAGGGGACCGAGTGCGGCATTGAGATACCTGAGGGAGAGCGAGAGCGTGGGTCTGGCTGGAAAGGCTATGGATGGGAGTAATGCCGATGGAGCCAAGGGGGAGGTCGACGAGGGAGAGAACGCTCATGCTGGAAAGGAAGATGTTGTGGAGGACGTCGGGGTTGAGGGGGAGAAGCAGGCTGAGAGGGAGACTGCGGTGCTGAAGGACGCTGAGCCTGTGCTGGAGCCGAGGAAGACGAAAGAGCAGGAGGTCTACGTTCTAGACGGAGGATTCGTGAAGTGGCAGGAAATGTAAGTTGATATTGGCTGCTTCTGCAGGACAGACAGTGTTCCTACAGCACTTCGATATGACGACAGTATATGGCACATCTGGCTGACTTGAGGCTCTTAGATACGGGAACGACAAACGCCTGACAGAGGCATATGCACAAGATATATGGATAGACTATTGAGAACGCCAGAGTCAACTGTGATACTTGTGCCTGGTCAAAGCTGAAAGGCGCTCCTCTCGATGATAGTATGATTCTGTACGGAGAAGCTCTGAGCATTGACAAAGATTCTACTGCTAAATGCTTTTGAAAGCATGTATCACATCTCCGCCCAAGCCTTGATGATGTCTCAGCAAAGACCGAGTTCCAATGGGATCACATACACTTCGAAGCTGCACATAATGTCGATCTCCAGCATGACCAAGCAAGGTCGCCTTCGACGGGCAGAGTGTATTGCATGCTGAGAGATAGGATGAGAAATCTGTGGACCAACATGATTCTTCTACAATATTGTCTGAGTAACCCATGATCGATATGAGACTTCGCCATGGGGAACCGTGGCGATCAATCAATGTATAATAGAAATCATTGTGCGAGACCCACTTATCCAGACAAAGAGCGCAAAGAAACATTAGGGCAACGGTCGTGACTGTCTCGATCCGTATATCGCAAGAACGCAGCGATGAGAGATCGAGGATTTTTCTTTCAGGACTTATCATCCTGAGATGGCGATAGCAAATATCATTTTGCCTGTATGGCGATGTCCGCTAGAGACGAGTGGTGTTTGCCATCTTGTGCACCGGCAAGGTGCACTTTCTAGGTGCTGATCGAAATGGTGAATCCGCTGTTCCTTCTGCATTTTCTTCTTGTCTTCTCCGGCATCATCCACCTGAGTGCTCCGGAAGAGCAACGCTTTGCCTCTTTGGCTATGGGTCATCACTGGTCGATCAGTCGTCCGCCAATCCGTCAAATCGTTTTCTTGAATTGAGCTCCAACAACAGCTTTCGTATTTCCTGCTGGCTCGTGGGATGGATGATCCAACACGGTCTCACGCGGTTCTAATTGCCGGCTTGTTGACTCCTCGCAATAAAACCTCACATATATATTTTCCTTTCCCGTCACAGATGGAGCGAAATCTGGATTTCAACATGTCCATAATATTGGGATAATTTGGCAAACGTATGCAGGCCATGCACTAAGAAATTCCAGGCCATAATATCTACACATTTCTCTTGTATTTTGATAGCGTCGGGTGATAAGAACGGTTCACACTTTGTATGGTAGAGGCAGGTCCGTGTAGCAAGCGAAGATGGCCAGGAAGGCTTCGTAGCGTGGATATCGGGCCCAAGACACCATCTGGTTGATGGACTTGCTCGTGCTCGTGGCAGCGTAAATAGGAGCTGGGACGTTCCCTGTAATGTAGTATTTTAGCAATCGCGAACTCCTGCAGCACTCATTCCAGAAACTCTGTGTAACCTGGTGATGCCCCTCGCAGATCTCTGTGACCAATCCGAGCGCCAAATATGGGTCTGACGCAGGCAGGGCCATCGAAGGCACCGTCCGCCTTTGCAGCTCTGGCGAGGTTACACGAAACGCCATGACGATCGGCCGGGGAAGAAAGGAGGACATCCGTCTTGACTTAGGTTACCATGGTCATCGTAATTGGCCCAGGTCATGTTATGCGAAGTGGATACAGGGACATCGTGCCGCTCAGAGAACATCTGCACTGCGTCCGTCAGTCACCGCGGTTGCCCTGCCTCGTTGGCTGCTGGCTGAGTCGTGATCAGGGAGGTTGAGGCGGACAACAGATATGGAAGAGGTCTGTAGACTTCACAGATTTAACTGCTGTATGAGTTCGCTGCTCACAATATATCAGTAACTGGTTGGCGGACTGGAAATACGTGCAAGCATCCTCGAAATTCGTAAGCACTACTCAGGTGGAGGGCTCAAGCCAAGAGAGCCCTGGGCATGCCGTCAGATTCAGATTCAGACTGCAAGCGCCGTTCTTGGTCTTTTGGTAGCTACTCATAAACCAGCCCTCACCTTGTCAAGTCAGCTCAGCTTGTTCTAGACAAGAACTGAATAGCTCAAAGCATTCAAGCAGGTAACCGGTATCGATACAGTCGGTTGTTGGGACGACTCCCAGTACCGTGCCATCGCGTAGATCTTAGTCTCGAGCGCGGAGAACCGCGCTGCCGGGATAAGAACGGGGTGTGAAGAATGCCTGAAACGACGAAGTGCATGCATATGAACCCATGTCACTGGGTCTGGGACGCTCGACCCTGGTTTCGACTTGTACCGATAGAGAGGAGCTCAGGAGATAAAGTAAGCTAATCCTATTCCTCCGTGGTTCGCCATCGGTATTGGATCTGCTTTACCCAGGCTAAGCCGTCTTCGCTGGCAAGTCAAAGTCACACACCAGGGATCGGTGTGACTAAAACTACTGCTGCAACGAGGACACTAGATAGATGAGCGATGCGGCCATAGAGGCGACGTGGCCGTCACCTACTCCGCTTGGAAGGCTACATTCACGTTTCACCCCCATTAAGAGTAACAATGATCACATCACATCGTCTCCCACACGCGACTCCGGGTGGATCAGCCCCAGGCAGCTCGGCTGGAGTGAACCAAGACTGAAAGGGAAAGAAGGGAGTGGGCAACCCATCTCTGGGCTCTGGCAGCGACATGAACGGACTGCGCCCCCTTTCGAAATGAGACGGCACAAGGTCCAACAGTTCATTGACCGTTCTGCAAGCCTTGAAGTTTAATGCAGCCTGCCCTCGTTAAGTCCAACTGACTCCACCCTTCACTTACCTGCTTCGCTCTACAAGACCTAGTCAGACAAAAATCGGCCTAAGTTCTATGCACACACTTCAAGGTGCAACGGTATGATGTGTGAGCAATGCTCGTCCGGCCCTTGTTCCCTGGGGGTTCATGGGCTACTACTGCGCACATTGAAAGATTAACTCATAGTTCGTAGTGTTACCAGCTAGTGACCATAAAGCAAAAGCGGATAAAGGTCATATCTTGGCCCCTTTTCAGTCTCAGCAGACATGACGCACATTCTGCCTCAGCCATTGCAAACAAGAGTTTGAAATAAGATAAGTCTCTTACCTTACAGGTGTTGATATGAATTAGCAGTGACTTGGCCTTGCATCCCCTGGACCTTTCCAAGCATGGCGTAGGTTCCCTCAAGCGTAGAGCCTTCGGTTAAGGGACATCTGCATGTTGACGGAGTCGTAGCGACCCACAGGCAGGTACAACGGCTATGCATGCCCAATACCTCCAGAGAGTGACTGTTCATGGACGAGAGTATCAAAAGTACTCTATCGACAGATCAATCCACCTTGTTCCTGTGGATGAAGTTTGATGCCATTGACCTATTTGTCAGACGGGTGCGCATGCTCACAAGCACCTAGGATGAGGCCGATCGTCTCGAGAAACAGCACCAAGTGCTCGATATCGTTTTTGATAGTAGGCTCATCTTTCCTCCTGTGACGAACGTCCGCAACGTCTTGGACTTGGGATATGGAGCGGCTTCGTGGTCTGTTGAGGTGGCCGAGAACTATCCAGATTGCACGGTATGGCACCTTCCTTCATTGCTGAACCCACACTAACACGGCTTTCCTAGGTCATTGGCGTCGACATCTCGCCCCATATGAAACCAGATGATACCCCTGAGAACTTCTGGCCCCAGGTGCGTTGGACAATCATCTGCCCCTAAAGAAAAACTGGGTACACGAACGGCTCCTCCGGCGAGCACAGATGGTTGTGAGCAGATCGAGAGCCGGCCTTGAGGTCTCCACGGATATTGAATCAAAGCCTATATCCATGAGAGGCGTCTACAACACGTTGAGGTCGCCGTCCGCACATCTGTCCCCGTTGTCACCACACTTGTTTTCTCTTATTGACTGTTGTAGTAAGCTTGAAGAGCAGATCAACGCTGACCAATGCCCGTGCAGCTGGACGACATCAATCGTCCCTTTACATTTCAGTCCAATTCTTTCAACGTTGTTCATTCGCGCTTGGTGGGTGGAGGCATAAACAAATCAAGATGGTCGTCATATCTCCAAGACATCAAGAAGTGAGTTCCCTGGCAAAAGAATTTCATGGGTGTTGAGCCCACCTTGTCCCTATGACCGAAGAACTGATACGTGAAAAGGGTGTTGAAGCCTGGCGGCTGGGTGCAGATGGTTGAATTATATTATCAGTGTCAATCTGATAATGGCTCGATAACGGACTCTCATGCCCTTCGACAATGGAGCAACAAGTACTTACAAGCCCTTGACGGTATTAAAGACATGCGTGCCCCCATGCGGCTGCAAAGTCTGTTCACTGCTGCTGGCTTTGTCGAGATTGAGTTCAAGATGATACCTTTACCAACATGCGGGTGGTCTAGTGGTATTTCTTCTCCCCTCCGAGACCACAAACGATGATGGCAAGATTGTTCCCACCGCGGTCCAGTATATTATGCGTCGATTCGGGCTGATATAGGGGCGACAGATGCAAGGCAACGTCGGATCGGAAACGCCAACAAGCAGAACATGCAGCAGGCCCTCAGTGCTTTGGCCCTATTTCCCTTCACCCGGCGTCTAGGCATGACCGTCGCTGCCGTAAACGATCTTGTCAATCGAGCTCGCGCTGACGCAGCCAATGCCAACCTCAAGGCATATTTCCCGCTGTAGGTCGTCTTCGCAAGCGAGGTTTCGCTCTGCTTGATGTGTTGCTGATGCTCCTAGCTATGTTTGTATTGGAAGGAAACCGCGCTGATCAAGGCCACTCCGGCGAAGAGACCCTGGTGAAAGTATCGACTATAGGATCGGGCTTTGGCGTTCAGTAGCCTGGACTGGTCGATGAGACTGGTATAACAAGTCTTTCTTGCAGACATGGCAACTGCTAGTGAGCTGTGAAGGATTTTATCAGCTGGCCACGATATTGTTGTACACAATATATCTTGCTAAAGATTAGACACAGGTGTCTCTTCCCGGACATCCTCTTCCTGGACATCCTCTTCCTGGACATCCTCTTCCTGGACACTTCTTGCGTATGGCGACCTCGTTTAATCCTTCGTGGCCCTGCTGCCAATGTCACTAAATACTCAAATTTCACTCATATGTCAAGGTCCCAGTGAAGCGACATCCGAACCGTCTTTACGAACAACAAACACACCGCCCCATCCTGAGTACGTTGTATCAATGTGGCCGGACCACAACGTCACAGGAGTCCCGAATGTTTCTCCCTTTCTGTGATAAATCCGTCTCCTCCTTCAGGCTTCACGGTGATGAAGAGTTTCCTCAGCAGCATGGTAAACGGCCGGAACAGCTGGTTTGTCCCTGGCGATCTGTGCCCGAGGTTGAGTTGTCCTGGCCACTGCTCCATGGGACTTACCCTATGTCTAGAGCAGTGGAGCGGACGTTTGTCAAGCAAGAGGGGCCTACGCGAGCCTTGCTGCATGAGATGCTTTGACAGTCTTCATGGAGAGTGCTTGGAGCTTTCGTTGATGCATGCAAGGAGATCTGCATCATTGAATTTGGGGTGGATTGGAAGGATGGGAAGTCGTTGAAATTGGCATAACAGCAGAAAAGGGGCAGGACCCGATAGTCTGGTAGCGAGAAGGGAACCATAAAGTAGACTCCGTAGCGGCCCATGCAAAAGTCAAAATACCGACATCTTGGTTCGGAAGGATCAGTTTTCATCTGCTAGCAATGCTATGAGAGTAGCTTTGTCTTGTCAAGCAGCTATCGTGTATCCAGAAAGGATGAGGGAGATGTTCCTACTATGTACAGGGGACCATAGGCGTGATTAAAGAGACAGCAAAGAGACACGCTCCAGATCAGACCAACACCCTCAACGGAACGCTCCACTCCACCATTGTTATTGAGCGCCTCACGCCGCTTCTCCCGTTCGTGTGACATCTCTTACAAACCTGCAGTAGGCCGTACATAACGGTCTACTGTGCTTGTGACAGCGGTCCACCGACCGATCAGGGAATTCTCAGGTTGATCGGACGAGTCGGAAAGCAATCTAAGACCGAGCAGGAGGCAGAAGAGCAAAGTCAAAGCGCAATCCTTACAAGGGTAGGCGAAGCTCTGCCAGCCCAGGAACTCATCACAGAGTCACAGACTCCGGGGAGGCGGGAGGCCGCACTCGCGCCGCAGTCAGTGACAGTCACATGAGTGCCAAGTCAATGCTAACTCGTTATGGTAGTAGTCGCTAATCCGTACAGGCGTTGAGGGACGAAATCTAGGTTCCTAACCCACGATCAATAACAATCCCTTCGACATCGATCTTACGAGCAGCAGGGATTACTGACTGTGGGAGGCTTTTTTCGACATAGACCAGGCAGAATGCCTTCTACACACAAACAAGAGAAGCCATGGGATACAGAAGACATCGACAAATGGAAGGTCAGTCCATCGAACGCCCCACCCCAATTCCCACAAACACAGATCCCTAGACCACATAGCTTTGTCCACCCACACCACATGATATCTCGTACGCCATCCACCCCATCCAGCTAACCCACGCTCTCCCCAGATCGACCCTTTCAACCCCACCGACAACCCCGCCGGCACCTTCACCGACGAATCCTCCTTCGCGACCCTCTTCCCCAAATACCGCGAAACCTACCTCCGCACCGCCTGGCCCCTCATCACCCGCTCCCTCGCCTCCCAGCACATCGCCTGCACGCTCGACCTCATCGAAGGCAGCATGACCGTGCGCACCACGCGCAAAACCTACGACCCAGCCGCCATCCTCAAAGCGCGCGACCTCATCAAACTCCTCTCGCGCAGCGTGCCCGCCCCCCAAGCCGTCAAGATCCTCTCCGACGGCGTCGCCGCCGACATCGTCAAGATCCGCAACCTCGTCCGCAATAAAGAGCGCTTCGTGAAACGCCGACAGCGCATCCTCGGCCCCAGCGGCACGACGCTCAAGGCGCTGGAGCTGCTGACGGGCACGTACATCATGGTGCAGGGCAACACCGTCTCAGTCATGGGGCCCTACCCAGGCCTCAAGGAAGTCCGCCGCGTGGTCACGGACTGCATGGCCAACATCCACCCGATCTACCACATCAAGGAACTGATGATCAAGCGCGAACTGCGCGCCGACCCGGCGCTGGCGACAGAGAATTGGGATCGCTTCCTGCCGCATTTCAAGAAGAGGACGTTGGCGAAGCGGAAGAAGCCGTTGAAGGTGGTGGATAAGAGCAGGAAGGTGTATACGCCGTTTCCGCCGCCGAGGGAGAAGAGTAAGGTCGACTTGCAGATTGAGAGCGGGGAGTACTTTTTGGGGAGGCAGGCGAAGGAGAGGAGGGAGAGGGAGGAGAGGGAGGAGAGGGGGAGGGGGAGGGCGGAGGAGAGGAGGAGGGAGAGGGAAGCGGGGTTTGTGCCGCCGAAGGAGCGGGAGCGGGAGGGGGAGGGGGAAGGGAAGAAGAAGCGGAAGAAGAGGAAGGTGGAGGAGGGGGAGGGGGAAAAGGAGAAGAAGAAGAAGAAGCGGAAGAGGGTCGAGGGGAGTGAAATGGGTGGAAGTGTGGTTGAAACGTGATGTCTCGTCGAAGTAGGGAGTTCTTTCATGCAATACAATTTAGGATCTGAAATCTACGAGTAATGCGAAGACGGGCACGGAACTCTACTTCCACTACTAACGCATGAAACAGTCAATGGTTTATCAATGTATTCCTTCTATCAAGTGCTAGCTAAAATGTTCTAACAGGATCCCAGCGACTCATCCAGCTATCATAAGCAACGTCAGTCGTCTGCTGGGTGGGATCCTGACAGGACACGGCGCCTCATCCAGCTATCATAAGCAACGTCAGTCGTCTGCTGGGTGGATCCTGACAGGACACGGCGCCTCATCCAGCTATCATAAGCGACCTGAGTCGTCTGCTGGGTGGTGCCGATTGTCCTACCGTTGATTAGAAGTAGAAATTGTTTTTTTAAAAATACGTTTGCTGGGATTAAGGATGCTGATTAGAACTTTTAAGGCGAGACCGATCAATTTATCTCCACCTAGAGAGCCTTCGCAGCGGCAGCCTTGAGCATGACGCGGGGACTCGTGGCTTCAGCACACGGGTCGATGGTGTACTGCATGTTAATTGTCTCCCACTCGTCGTCACGGGCCATCTCTGCCTTGAATATCACCGCATCGCGGATGTCGCAGAAACGGAAGATTGCGTGGCGATGCTATCGTCATATCAGCAACGACGAGTTAGCGGTGTTGGGAAGATGCGAACGAACGTTGCGCGCGTTGACACCCATCTCGACGCTCTCGACCCTACGCATCGGCAAGCCTGAGCGGTTGCTCTTGCCTCCAGCAAGTGCCTTCAGCCCCTCGACCGACCAATCCTCGTCCACGCCGATTGCACGGACACAGCGCGTAGCTCCGTTCTCGAGGTGCTGCTTGACGAGGCTGCTCATGGGGGTGACCTCATCGACCCATTTCACTTCGGCGTAGCGAGAGCCTGATGTATCCTTTCGGAATAGGATGCCGTTGGGGGTAGCATCGAAGAACCTCTGGGCATCGGCACCATCGAGAAAGGTCACCTCGGCCTTGCTGTCTAGGCAGCGGATCTCCTCAAGCGGACCACCTAAGTGAATTCTGGAGTCAGCATTTTCTTATAAGTCAACGCATTGAGCCAAGCGGCATGACTTCAAGGCGAACGCTGATAGCATGTTTCACGCTTTCCTGAGAGAGGGCTGAGGAATACTGAGAATTCACTTACCGAAGACAAGGTCGGCGATGAAGGACGGAGTCGGAGCGCATTCCCAAGAAGGGTCGCCGAAGATGATGAGTTTTCGCTTCTGCGCGGCTAGACGTGAAAACCTGTGTGAGTAAAGTAGGTGCAAGACAGGGAGGGTGAAAAGGCCTACCTCCTCCTTCACGCTCCTCCGGCTTGCCCCATGACGCAAAGTACATCGCTTTCTCAAGATCGACCCCGGCGGCTGCATCCTCTTGAGTCTCCCTTCGAGTGGTGACTATGTCAGCAGCGGCAATGGTAGCTGGCGAGGCGAGAGCAAAAACCATGGAGCTGGGAGTAAGGTCTGAGCGGGACTGATCTGATGGCACAAGGGGCAAGTTATTGGCTGTATCGGTCCCATTTGTTTCCGTTGTCACCTTGGTACAGGCAGCTGCCGGCTCAACTGGTCTCTGTAGAGGTGGAGGCTGACGCATTTTGACTGGGGCAGCTGGGGCCTTGGGCGCGCCGTATGCGTTTTGTCTGGACTTGGCGAATTTAAGGCCAGCGGCCAAGATCGAATTAGCCGATGGCCCTCTCTTGGTGGGCGCCGCAGCTTTTGTTGGACTACTTGAGGAGGCAAAGACATGCTCGCCTTTGCCGGGGTCGGCCGTACGAATATCAACGGCGCCTGCGTGAATTCTAGATTCAGCATTCATCCTTTGAGTCAGTGCTCAGAGGCATATACATGCTTCTGAAAGTTCAGAAAGGGGTAAAAGATGTCCAAAATTTTACTTACCATTTGCCACTGAGGGAGCTATCGCCAAATTGGTGACGGCATTAACGATAGACTCCTTCACACTCTCGGGCTCAAGAAGGTTGTCCGCGGCTGTAGGCTTGAGGACTGGAGAGCCAACACCAGCATCAGGGGGAGGGTCGATCTTGACCCATGCGTCGCTAGAGCGACGACGCTCCGATTGCTGCTGGTTAGATGTGTTGTTGGATACCTTCACGAAGCCATCGTCTAAGGTTTGCGTACCGACCGAGCGATATTCCGTATTAGGAGTGAAGAATGTTCGGTGGGTAGAAAGTGATTTTGGGGCTTCCGAAGGTTGCTTTGCTGTGACCGTAGCTCCCACGGTGAAGATGCTCGTGGTGGTAGTAGTACCAGGAGCCCAATGTAGAGCGTCAGATACTGGACCATCATTCTCATTCTTTGTTGTGGTGAAGAAAGGACGCTCTGAGGTCGTGCCGGCAATCTTGAAGGACATACGCTCAAAGCTCTCATTGTGCTCTTTGGCACGCTCACGAGCTTCTGCCTCCTCCTTGTCAGTTCTTCTCTGCTGACTCCCAGAGAGTCCAATGAGCTCCCTGTCCTTATTGGCGGATATTGGCGCGCGCGAACCTCGAGAGCGTGGCTTCGCCCAGATCGAGTCGTCGATGCCGCCAGATCGTGGCAATGAGGCGATCACCTCGTTAACAAGCATACGACCGATATCTGCCTGTGAGAGTTCTGGTGAATCTTGCACTCCAGTCAGCGGAGACGGCTTAAAGCTCTCCGGAGTGGGATGGGGCGCATGAATCCCCGACAGCTGAGGGCTCTCCTGCATAGTCTGTTGCACTGCTCGAGGAAGATGAGCGAGACGGTCGCCATGATTCCAAATAGGGTGGGAAGGTAGATCTGGGGTCTCCGTGCCGTGGCTGACTGATGAAGCAGTGGTCGAGTGCAAGGCACTACCGTTTACGCTGTTGCTATGTCCTGTACCCGACGGAATATCGTTGGCTGGCGAGACATCTATTGATGGTGGCGCTGGGGCAGCATTACTGAGGATTGGCTGATCACCACGCGATGTGAATGACTGATGGCCAGAGCTGCTACGAATCTGCGCAGAGAATCTCCGGATGTGTTCAGCATCGTCGATATTGATTATGGGGCGTTTTGACTCTGCCATGATGCTGATGATTAAGTTCTATCAAACAGATGCAAAAGAGTTGTGGTGGATACAGAGATCGTGGGAGAATCGGCTATCAAATAAGAGAAGAGGACCGAGCTGCTTCACCAAATATGCACGTTAGCGTGTTGATTCATTTAAGCGAGATATCTCACTCTCTTGCATTAACTCTTCCGGCCTCACTGTATTCAGTCCATTGATCGAACAACGGCTTTCCTCTTTTGCGATGGTTTGCCCTTAGTTTACCGTATTTCCCATGTACTCACCAAATTTTTTAACAGATATGGTCAAGAGACTTTGATCCAGTCCCTGTTAGCCCGTAAGGACAAGCGTGAATGAATCAACTTCCACACTTGAGCAGCAGGAAAGCACCTGAAGTTTCTACGGCTATATTAGAAGTGTATCCCGTCTTCCTGGGCATAATCGCAAGCTACTCAGTCTGAATGCTCTTGAAGTCCCACTTTGGCAACCGTACGAGAATCACTTGCTTCAGCTGGCAGTCTTCATTAAAGTATCCACCTACCTGTAGCGAGGAAGACGATGATCAAGGAGATGAAAGAGAAGGCTTTACCTAGTCTCTTGCTATAAAGCTGTATATCTAAGATCTGACATGCCTCCATGGGGTATCTATCCAGACTCCAGAATCCCTCATAGACCCTAGAAAAAGTTTCTACTTTCCTTCACATCTGCTATTCTGATGGTACAGGGACCGTTTCCCAATTCTTCTCTCCTTCCCTCGAAGTCTCACGCAATAGCTGCAACGTCCGTAGACCGCAATAGCCGTCACCGCCAGCGCTGACGATCTCTGGCTTCGGATTGCCCCTGGAGCGCTCCGCAGACTCTTTGGCATCGCTTGGTCTGAAGTCCACACGACGTGGATTATACCAAGGCAAGCCAACCAGTCGATCGATGATGGTATGGGGGATAGTATAGAGACGTTCAAATCGGCGGGTGATTGGCAGCCACCACAAAGTCCAGGGGCCATAAGCAACTCGCACGTACGGATTCTGATATATGCCCACAGCATTCACTGGAACTGTTTGTGCATGCGAATTAATGATATCAGCATGGATCAAACAGCATTCAGACGCATCCCAGTCCAAATCTGTGACAGCACGGAAGCGGATTGGCTCAGATAGGTCCGGAATCTGAGCACTATCATTGCCGATTTTGCTAGGCATGGGATTGTCATGGACTGCCTTTTGTGAAGCCTGTAGATAACTTGCATCAAATGCTACCATACCACCCCAACAACTCTTGACTCGCACGGCATCCTTGCCATCGAGAACGTCTTTTCGACTAAGCCCCTGACCAGCGTTCGAAAACCAGGGGAAAAACGGAACACCCATGCTGTAACCTTCCAAGTCCCTAGTAGCAAAGGTGTCGTAGAGCTTGAACGGATTGATGAAGTCGACCGCACATGCAGCACCATACGACGCTTCCCCATTCCTATCCACGTTGGTCGAGAACAACAGCTGGATCGCATCGACAGGATTGAATAAGACGTCGTTCAGAAATAGAACCTTGTCATACGTCACGTTGGATGGCTCATTGAGTGGCTCTAAAGCTCGATTGCGAACTCCAGCCAAATAAGCAATACGCTTGATCCGTTTCGAGCCATCTGGCAACGTCACTCTTGACATATTGTCTGTTGATAGATGCTCTTCGTATAGAAGATTGCTGTTGCAACGGACCTTCTCTTTATATCTCTTGAGCGCATCTTCAGCGTCAGGTCCGCTATCATTCTCATATATGCTCAGGAAGACGTTTGTGTCCCCTAGCAGATCTATCAATCCTAGGACATCTCGACCCCAAGTCCCATCTACCAGACGCCCGCCTTTATCGTAGAGACTTGCAGCTATGAATATGTTCTCGTTATCGACGTTCCCTCTTCCATTTTCATCTGATGCCAGGGCCCTCCTTTGCAAAGCTCTATAGTGCTCCGGGGGGTCATTATACGAAGGCCAGAAGATTGCCGTGGCGAGAACGAACGCAGTGATTATGCATGTGAAGCTATAGAGAAGAAATCTCGCTCTCCGGCCACAGGTAGGTTGACATCGGTAAAGCCGGTGGGATGGCCGCTTACTGGCTGTGTAAGAGTACAACGCTCTCCGTTGGACTCGGCGGAGCGGAAGCAGCCTGATCAGAGACTGGATCCATGACGAGGGCTGTCTATGAACATAGGAGTCGGTTGTCAACCCACGGCTTTCGAAGTTGGCATCGTCAAGGTCAAATTCCTCGGTGGACTCAGAGCCGTCGAGGTCATCGTGATCCAAGTTGTGGGAGGACGTTAGACGCGATGGCATGCCGTACCATGATGCTGCGATAATATCGTACCCAGGAGCGCGGCGAAGTTAGAGATCGGCGAGGGATGATCAGTTCAACTGGCGTTGGAACGCTAGCGTCGGCTATACTTCGGCTGGTCTACAAATTCTATTAATTATGCATATGCGAAAGTTCGAACCGTCCTACATAAAGCATCTCGTAGTCCGTGCCAAAACCAACTCTGAAGGCCAGCCTAGGGTTTTTGTAGGCCAGCCGAGCTGACTCTCCCATATATGAACGAAGAGCGTCGCGATGCTAGACATCGAATACATTTTCGCTCAACAATGATGTCAAACCTTTCAGTAATTACCACGTCTTTCAAGCGTCGATGAAGAATGCATTAGGGTAACCAATTATTGAGGGGATATAATCCACTTTGATGAGTTTCTATGGAATCTAGAATCACAAAGCGCGGCTGAGAGATCTTATCGAATAAAGATCAGTAACAGGAATCAGACCGGACCATGATAAGAGACTTTATGAGTTGGGGAGCGACAAAAGAATCCCCGGCAAGACCTGGAAACAGATTTCAGACGAGCTCCAAGCGTATATCCAGACATCAAGGGTGGTTGCTTTCGCAAAAAAAAAGGTCTTAATTTAGAACGAAACATGACAACGGGATTTTCAATTTTTCATCATAGTCAAGTAACAGTAACGGAAGGCGAGTTGGCCTGGCATCATCAAGACATTCTATCCCCGCTAGCCAGACTCGAATGTGATTATCTTAGCTCGTCACAGCTGTCCGGCTGCGTTGAAGTCTTGCAGAGCTTCTTTGACACGTGTGGTCATAGTCTTCTCGCCTTCGCGCACCCAGACCCGAGGATCATAGAATTTTTTATTTGCTGGCAGATTTAGCATCGAATTTTTAAAAGGTTTGATCTGACATACGCTTGCCGACCCCCTCCGGATTGCCGACCTGAGTCATCAAATAATCTTTCTTGGTGAGGATGTAGTCACGGATGCCGGTGAGATCTGCACAATTTAGCTAGGGCAGATGACACTACTCGACGATACTCACAGGCCCATTGAAGGTCAGTGTCAATGTTGACTTTGACAACGCCATAGGAGATTGCCTCGGAGAACTGCTCGTTATTAGCTCAGCATATTGGGGGAGGCAGTGAATACGAGCCTCTGCCTTCGAGCTTCCGGAGCCTCCATGGAAGACAAGAAAGACGGGCTTGGGATTTGAACCTCCAATCTTCTCTTTGACACTAGGGATTGTCAGCAAAGATACCGGCTGACTTGGTAGGCACATACTAGTTTTGGTGCTTGGAGAGCAGCTCAGGGTGGAGCTTGACGTTGCCTGGAGAATACACGCCATGCACATTTCCGAAACCGGCGGCGATTGAGAAATACGGACTAATCTTTGACAGGGTAGAATAGATCTCATAGATATCCTCCGGCTGGGTATAGAGAGAGTTATTGTCGACATCCTCGTTATTGACACCATCCTCCTCTCCCCCAGTGATCCCGATCTCCATTTCAAGCCATTGCTTCATAGGTGAGGCCCGTTTAAGATACTGATAACAGTAAATCCCAAGATCACAAGACGAGGCGTCAGACAAACCTTTGATGTCGTGCTAATATTCCAGTGTACCTCCTCTTCCGAAAGATCAATCATGCTATTCAAGATCAGTGTGGAACACCACGATAAGCTGTCGAACGTACTGTGAGGAGAAAAGGGGTTCGCCGTGGAGCTTGAAGTAAGCCTCGTCGGCATCGAGCTAGCATTGTTTAGCCACAAGTCCATCGACATTCGCATATAGGCGACGGTATCTTACCATGCCATCCAACCACGGCAGAAGCTTCTTCGCACAATGATCCTATTACAATTAGCACAACAGCACTGACACATACAGATCCTTCAACGTGCCGTGTGTAGAACCACCGGAATGCCGTAACATGGGGCGACCGCACGGATGTAGTGTGCAGCGGCAACGGCACCACCAATTGAGGCTTCTTGTTTCGCGTTGCCGACTCCTGGTAAAAAGCGTGTTAGCGCAGGTAGTAAGCCGGCTGGAGGATAGATCTCGCATTGGTACCTTTGCCAGCAAAATAAGCCTGTGATATATTAGTATGTCCAGCTACCATATTGCCATTGTTCGATAAGGCTTACTGCTCCACTTTGAGACAATTGGAGGATAATTGGGGACTTTGAATCTCTCGCCGCCTCAAGCGCTGCAACGACAGTCGAGGACGAGGTTATGTTCAGGGCCGGAATTGCGAAATTTTTCTCCTGGCAGTACTTGAAGAGCTTTTGCACATCATCCCCGCTACAAGCGGTTAGCATCCCATCCCATTTATCAACTGAAGAGGGGTATCTACACGATGACGCCAGTCTTTCGGGAAAGAACGTCGGAGGCGCCCATTGTGAGATTGGCGATGGTGTCAGTTGAGTCAATTCTGCATAGCACTTAGCTGTTGCAAAAGGTCGAAGGGATGCCGTTCTTATAGATAGGGTACTCCGTAAGTGCGGCGGCATTATCCGTTGAGCTCGGCAGGTCTCGGGCGGCCTGTCCGTGCTTGCCCTGTAATAGTGGGGCCTCTAAGGTACTTCGGGCCGACAAGCTGTTAGCGCTCCACGACTTAGGGCAACAATCAGGCGGGCGCCAAGCCCAGATCGCGCAATGACTCTTCAGGGAACTTGAGAGTTGTGCTTTAAAATGAGTCGCAATTCCTCTACCACCCACATTCCTAGCCATTGAGTATTGAAAACATGACTGCAATAGGCCAAAAAGTCTACATCGACGAAGACGTTGGTCAAGACGACCCGTCCGCCGACGGCACCGAAGAAACTCCTTACAGAACCCTCCTCTTCGCACATATCCAGCATCCTCCCCCGCAAACAGATGGCCCACAATTCTTTACCCGAAAGTCGCAGACCGGACCCATACCTGAAGGCGGCGACGAGAAGTCGCGGCTAGAATACCACTCAGCAACTAAAAGCGCTTTAAAGAAGGCCAACAACCTCTACCAACAACATGAACGAAAACAAGCCAAAGGCGACGAGCTCGCCATACGAGAAAAGCAAGAGGCAGAAAAGCGGGAGCAAGCTCTGGAAGTCGCCAAGAAGCTGAAGCTCTCCGAAGACCCATGCCTTCCCAAAGCCACCAAGATCCGCCTCAACGAAAGGGACCCCAAGCTCATCAAGCTCCGCAGCGGCACCAGCTCCAAAGACGTCGACTACAGCGAGGGCAGGGGCACCCGCGTACGGGTCACCGGCCGAGTCCACCGGCTTCGCTCCCAGAAAGACGTAATCTTTGTAACCCTCCAGGACGGTTACGGCTTCCTGCAGTGCGTGCTCACGGGCGACCTCGTCAAAACCTACGACGCCATGACCCTCACCCTCGAAACATCCCTCGAGATCTGGGGCGAAATGTGGGAAGTCCCGCCGAAGCAACACGCCCCCGACGACCGTGAGCTGCACGCCGATTACTACGAGATCATCGGGCGCGCCGCGGGCGACAAAGAAGCCATCACCACCCTCGTTGCCAAAGACGCCGACCCGCAGACCCTCCTCGACAACCGGCACCTCGTCCTCCGCGGCGAGAACTCCTCCTCCGTCATGAAAGTCCGCGCCGCGGTCCTGCGCGCCTTTCGCGAAACCTACGAATCCATCACCCCCTCGTGCCTCGAAGTCACCCCGCCCTGCATGGTGCAAACGCAAGTCGAAGGCGGCGCCACGCTCTTCGAATTCAATTACTACGGCGAAAAAGCCTACCTCACCCAGTCCTCGCAGCTCTACCTCGAAACCTGCCTCCCCTCCCTCGGCAACGTCTTCTGCGTCGCGCCCTCCTTCCGCGCCGAGAAATCGCTCACCCGCCGCCACCTATCCGAATACACGCATATCGAAGCTGAGCTCGACTTCATCAACTTCGACGACCTGCTCACCCACCTCGAACTCGTCATGTGCTCCGTCATCAACATCATCCTCGCGCACGCCCCCACCGCCGCCCTCGTCACCTCTCTAAACCCCGACTTCCGCGCTCCGGATCGCCCCTTCAAGCGCATGCGCTACGCCGACGCCATCGACTGGCTGCGCGAGCACGACATCCCGAACGAAGAAGGGCAGCCCCATACTTTCGGCGACGACATCGCCGAGGCGGCGGAGCGCAAGATGACGGATATCATCAATCGTCCGATCTTCCTGACGCATTTCCCGGTGGAGATCAAGGCGTTCTACATGAAGAAGGATCCCCAGGACCTGAGGGTGACAGAGAGCGTGGACTGCCTAATGCCGGGGGTTGGAGAAATAGTTGGGGGGAGTATGAGGATGGAGGGTTATGACGAACTATTAGCAGCATACAAGAGAGTCGGAATCGATCCGGCGCCGTATTACTGGTATACAGATCAAAGGAAGTAGGTCTTTTCCCGTTCTTTGCACCTTTTCCCATCCTCCTTCATCTAAAATTAGCCTCTCCCTGTCTTTCCCCTGTTTTCACCTCCCCGTTCACCAGCCCATACTAACACCCCTATCAGATACGGCACCTCCCCCCACGGCGGCTACGGCCTCGGCCTCGAGCGCTTCCTAGCCTGGCTCTGCGGCCGCTACACGGTGCGGGAATGCTCGCTCTATCCTCGCTTCACGGGGCGATGCACACCCTAACCGTTCCTCTCCCTGCGATAGGACAGGGTATGCTCTGAGCATGGGATTTTGTGTGCGTTGTTAGCGGTATGTTTTAGATGAGGGAGATAGGTAGATAGAGATGAGGTATGAGAGAGATGCGATGAGGTATATAGCAATCGAGCTTGATTGCCAGAGAGGAAGGTTGTCGGATACTGATTCTAAAAGGTGTGGAGGTTGAGCGGTGGTAGCCGTATGCTGTAGATGAGAGTGAGCATATGTGAGCATATGTAGCCATAGAAAATTGCATTCAGCATATGAATATGCTTCTTCAAATCTTGCCATTGTACGCAGCTTTGACCTGGTTTAGTGGTGCCTAGAATATTCCTATAGCGTATCTCAAGATCTAGCATAAGTAACAGGGAAGGGAGTTAGAGTAGTTTCGCTCTGTGCAACTAAAACAGACAATGACCAGCGATATTGCACAGACTGTGACGCTCCAGTTCCTCGCAATGCAATAATTCTCGAGCTCGAATCAAATGCGTCCCGTGGGTTCAGCACGACAATGACCGTCATGAGCTATCCAGCCACTCTCCACTCTTGACATCGAGAAGTGAAATAGGCCACGAAGGATCCCCAAAGCAAAGGCAAGTGTACGCAATTCCATACCAGCTACATACATTCCCCCCTTCAGCGCAGTGGCTCTCAGCACTTGAGGTCCACAATCCCCTTCAACGCCTGTCCAGTGCTCGGTAACGAACACAGATCGCAACTCTATCGAGCGAGCATGCACCAATTCATGCCTATGATCGTAGGCCAGCTTAGGCAACAGACGCCTTCCTCGACGGCCCACCACCCGTAGCGCTCTTCTGCCCGCCCGCAGAAACCACACTCGCTTTCCTCATGGGCGCCCCGTCGTCTGGCCAGTTCTCTGCACTGATATCCACATCCTCGTTCCCTACAACGCCTCCTCCGCTAGCCTGCGCATTCGCCCCCGCGTTCTATTTAAAGATAAAATCAGCATCTCCATCAGGGGCCAGCAAGGTCCAACAAATCACACCCACCACAATCGGCGGTCCCACAGCAAACAACCTCGCGCCGTTCGGCCCACTGAGCGCCTGCCTCAGCGCCTCCTTGCGACGGATGACCTCGTAGCGGCGGCGCGTGTCGATGTGGTAGTGCTGCGCGAGGGGCTGCGGGCGGGAGCGGCGGATGCCGGCCATGACGGCTTCGGTTTCTTCGTCGGAGTCGATGGGGCCGGTGGGCTCGAGGTCGTCGGGGATGGGGGCGAGGGAGGAGAGGGCGGCTTCTGATGGGGGGGAGGGGGGGTTAGCTGCGTGTTCGGGGGGGGGGGGGGGGGGGGGGGGGGGGAGGATAAGGCGGGAAAGGGGTGGGTGAACCGGGTGGGGTTTGGGTTGCTGGGGTGTTTCGAGGAGTAGGTTGGATAGGTCCGTTAGATGGGCCGGTGGTTGCTGAGCGCTGGTTGGACATTTGTTGAATATTGGGCTGGTGGATGTTCGCTGTGCGAGTGCGGAGATCTAGATGTGATTTCTTGACTCTGGCTCCAGGAGCGGCGGTACGAGTGATGTTATATTCTCCAGAGCGACGAGGTACAGTCTTGCGGGCAATGACGACGCTTTTGTCACGAGAGGGGGTGTTTGGGGCCATGACAGCAAAGTGTTGCAGAAATATGTGACAAAGTAAAAGAAATGTGACGGCTTACTCTGTTGCTTCGCTTGATTTTTCTTCTGATAAGAAGCAAGCAGAATATCATAGGGCAGACTACGTCCGGGCACCGCCCGCTTAGCTCCCATAGAATGGCTCTTGCATGTCAAGCTCCTCGCGCAGTATCCGCCATTAGGAAGGAGAACGCCGCATTGTTTCTCAACATCGACGGGCCCTTTGGGCTTCGTTAATTTGGGTTTAGGGGGTTCATCCTTTTTGAGTTTCTTCTTCTTTGGCTCCTTGTCACCATCCCCATCGGCTTTACGTTTCTTCGTTGTTTTGGGACCATCAGGTGCAGCTTTACCAGCACTCTTCTTGGCGATCTTTGCTTTCTCCTCACCAGCTGCTGATGGCTCACCATCCTCCTCAGCAGGCCTACTGACAGCATTTGAAGCATTAGCAGCTTCCTCCGCCTCTTTGTCCTTATCAGCCTTTTCCTTCTCCCTGGCTTGCGCAGCCTTAGCCTCTTTGGCTTCCTTCTTTTTACGGGCTTTCTCCTTCTTCTTCTGCTCGCAAAGCTTTACGTGGGATTGGGCTACAGCTTTCGGCGTTGGCTTTTTGCAGTGCTTGCACTGGATATGATCTGGGCGATCTTCTATGGGCTTGCCTAAATCTGCTTCCGGGATGGGGGAGTCCGGCGTTGGGCTTCGAGTCGCCCCTCCGACCTTAGGCTCTGCTACCTCTTCCTCCACTATCAGCTCGAAGTCCTAGACTGCTGCAGACAATCGAAATATACCGCTACCATCGCCATCCGCTTTAGGCTTGGCATTCTTTACAATGGCCTTCTTCAGCTTTACCGAGCCGTTCGCTTTCTCCTTCTTGGCCACAGCTTTTACTACGTTGGCTTGGTCTAAGAGGCTCACATCCGAAGTAGTAGAGGCTACCGAGGCTGTTGATATAGAACTCGTTAGTAAGCTAGGTAGAAGGATGTAAAGTCAAGTTTACCCCGCCGGCTTGGATCATTTGAAGCCATGCCCAGTCGATGTAGGGAAACCCTCGAACCTGAAGTAAGGCCAAGCCTGTAAGCTTAAATTCCAAGACTAGCCCCTACATCGAGCTCAGTGGCCATCCTCATAGTTGCAGAGAACCGTCAGGAAGCAAGCAAGTCACTAGCGCTGTTATTCAGCCGATGTCTCCGAAGAATAGCCGACAATCGGCGGCAATCCACCAGCCAAGCCTTGAGATGCGACTGATTCATTTGCTCTAGATACAGGTGTAGCAGCTTGAGACAAGCACTGTCGGTCGCGTTTATTGCTCCTTTCTTATTTGCCACATGCAAATGCAATCTTCGAAATATCATACATGATCGAGCCAGGGTCGACTTGAATGAATAGCAGCTATCCGCCCACAAATGCCTCCCCCTCAACCATTGAGGGAGCTGAACAGCCCAAGCCTTTCGAATTATGCAGCACCCGCTATTCGACCTTCGTCAGAGCAAAAACATCTTTCATGAGTCGTGAATGCACATGGGAACCCAGTAGACTTCGACAGCATCGGAGCGAAACAGTCAAGTACGGGGCTGTAGTACTAGGAGTACACGAAGAGATCCAGTTCCTCAAAAGGTGTATCGGGTCCCTTGCCGGGTGAGAGGTTTGCCATTGCGGTTCGTTTGCCTCGTCTGCCGACCTTCTTCCTCAACGAGCGCAGGGGCCGCTTTCTTTGCCTTGGAACCCCGACCAGACGTTGGTGGCTTTGGTTCCGAGTGAAGATGGCCGACCTCTTTCAACGCCGTGAGGTTCTTCCACTTAAGGCAGCGGTGTCCACTGCTCTCGACTTGAGGCTTCGTTCTGGCGGAGATCCGTTTGGCCGGCTCACTCGTGTCGGACTTCCTATCGTCATCTTCGGAGAGGTATTGCTTGCGCTTCAGCATATGTGCGCTAATCTTCTCTCTCTGTGCTTGCAGTTCTTTTCGCAGTTTGATCTCCCGATGTCCACGTATGTCGAGCCAGCCGATCAACGAGTCAAGATCCTCAGGGTCATCGTAGTAGCCCCAATGTCTGGCCGTGAAGACATGGGTGGCGCCCTCTTCCCTCATTTTCCGCTCGGGAACGGTCATATGGAATGCTCGATGGTACTGTGCGTTCTCCTGGTCACTGAGCTCTATGAAGCCCTGTCGTTCAAGATCATCAGGACCTTGTACCCACAGACAGCCATTCGCGAAACCAGCGTCAGCAGTCGAGCTGTCAGGGAGGCCAGCGTATGGCATGGCGTTGCGTTCGAACCAGTAATATCGATTCCAGAAGCGGTCTTTTCCCAGACACCTCGTACGAGGGCAGTCCGCTTCACGGAGGTCATTTTCAATCACTGCCACCTCTTCTTCATATTCCCTGATCCTCTCCTTGAATTCCTCGATTTTCTTCATAACTTTCTCGAGCTGTTTCTCTTGTTTGCTCGGTTTCTTCGCTTTCCCTGCCTTCGCTCTCTCCTTGCGTTCTTTCTCTTCGTCTTGCTTCTTCTTCCGTTGGGCGGCCCTGTCATTGGCGCGGCGCAGGGATCGTCCTTGATGCGGCGCTTCGTCTTCGCTGTCCATTACAACATCCTCATCTGCTTCCTCCTCGTCGACAATATCCATCTTGTCTGCATCCAATTCCGCCAGCTCAGCAGGAGGCGTAGGCGGGTTGCTGTCAGGCTCGAGTGTCTTTCGCTCCTCATGGAGGAGCCGTAATTCCTCAACACTGTCGATACTATTAGCCACAGATCGCTCAGAATTCATGGCATAACTTACGCTGCTTTACGGGTGCGCTGGACATCGATTCTCTCCTTACGGTGCTCTGTCATCTGGTTGCTGCAGTCCTCCATGTAGTTCCTAATCGCTTTGGTCTCGAGAGATAAGGTACAAAGTATCTGAAGTATCTTGACGCGAGTATTGATATTGAGATGAGAGTAATGGTGTATTGCGGTTTCCGGTACCGGTTCCTCGCTCAAGGGAACCAATTTGACGAGGATCTCGTCGCAAGTTTTCTTGAGGCGCGGATTGGCGGACATCTGGTTGAGTAATCCGACAAGAATCGTGACCCATCTGCCTTCGCCAAAGTCACGCTTTCGAAGACGCATCTTCCAGTCATAGCCACGCGTAGAGCGATCCATTTCAGTAGCGCGGTGTAATTTGATCTCGCCTAAGGAGTTCGTATTGGCCTTGTCGGCCTCTTTGAGCTCGGCAGCTTCGCTCTTGGCGAGACTACTTCGAGTACTACGAGCTGGGGGTTTTTCCGGCTCCGGAGTCGGCAACTTGCTGTCGTTCTGGGACGAGGCGTCCTCTTCAATGTCTGGATGAGCTGGCAGAGAAACTTGAACTTGCCCATTCTTATCATTGACGTCGTTCACCAATCTCTTTAAAAGCGCACAGTGGATCTCTAGTAGCAATTCACATTGCATGCTCTCAGAGGTGAGCTGCAGTGCCTCTTCGTAATCGATGAAGGTAAATGAGTCAAGCTGGAAGACCTCGCAATAGACATTGAGTGTGTTCCAGGTCTCGAGAAGAAGGCCGACCGAATCCATGACGACATCAGTGTTCCGTGTCTCCTTGGGATATGATGCCTCTGGGCGATCGTTGGACAGATAGTTGAACGCTGGACGACCAGGCTTACTCGACTCAGGAGCAATCTCAAGGTCCTCGATAGGATACTTGGGCTGGGGCGGCGGCGCGGGCTTAGATTGACCCTTTGCAGCGAGTAGAGGGAATCCATTAGTGGCAGGAAAGCCAGGCTGGTCGCTGGGAAATTCGGGAAGCTGGATCGGACGACCCTGGGGTGTTACCCGACCAAAAGCAGTATTACCGGCCAGCGCACGCTGATATTCGGTAAATTGGACATTTCTCAATTGGGAGGCATCGTGCGCATTGGACCGTCTTCCACCCTTAGGTTTCAATTCGGGCAGACGGTTAAGGGGAGGGTAGAAGTTGAGGAGTGTACCGTCATACTCTCCTCTCCTCAAGGACATGTTCGCCTTCCTCTGAGCCATCTGATGCTCGTAGGTTAGCTCGGGCGGGATTTGAGTATTGATCCGATACTCTTCAGCAATCTTTGGTTTGACGGTCCAAGGGGCTCCCGCCCAGGCTTCATGCGTTACAGTGTTCTTGATGTACGACCGTAGACGCTGCTTGGTAAAGGTCTTTCGATCACGCACAATGTGATCCTCATCGACCAATGCCTCTTCACGGCTAGAGCTGTCGGTTAGGCGGACAAAGTAGCGAGCGAAGGCTTTACGCTCCATTGTGCCATCATCCCGGTAAAGCTCGGGGAATTTGGTTTTCTCTCGGATTTGACCGTTCAGGCGATCACCATTGTCGAGAGCAACGTTCACGTGCTCGCCTGGGTAGAAATCATTCTTGAAATCCTAGATATGCGTCAGCTAGCGGGATCATGGTCGCCGGCGATAGATGTCGAACCTCGTATACGTGGTCAACTGGAGGATAGCTAATCAGCATTGCCTACATGTGGGACAGGACGGCTACGCACCGAGGTTGTCAATCCTTGAGACGGTAGAAAATTGGACTTTCCTCAGGATCGGTTCCCTCAACGCGTCTGGGAAGGCGTCATCGACCTCATCTGAGGCATCCAACTGCGCAAGCATCGAGTCAGGTCCAGTGAACCAGGATATTTAACAGAGGAAACAAGACCAAATCAGAAAAACATTTTACCTCGCTCCTCAATGCATCCATGAATGTTAGGTTGGAATGTCCTGTGATTTCGCAGATGAACCTTCTCTGAGGGGATCGTCAGTCCAAAGATTAGTGAGGTACCGGCGCTGAACTAGACCAACCTGGCGGTAGAAGTCCATGCTAGCTAGCATTAGCCTTGAATACTTGGTGACTTGCGAGCAAAGAGGACGTACCGCCGCAAGTAATCTTCATAAGTTGTGAAGACCTCTTCAGTGGCTTCAATCGACCAGACCTATTTGATGGATGAACAACCATCGACTACTGCTTGAGATTTGTCACTTACTTCTTGGTCATCATGTATTCTCGGGGTAGAGGAAAATTGGACAGGCTTCCGCTTGAACAGCACCTAATCTGGATTAGTTCGATCGTCACGGAAAAGGGGGATAATGCTGACCATGATGACCGTTTGATTGTCCTAGGACCGTCCGACCTTTGTGGTCAAGCAAGTTTGCTCCGGGGGGTCCTTTATCAAAGAGGCTTGGAGAAGGGTCGTCTTATATGCTTTCAGAAGGAGTTGAAGGAATGAAAGTACTCTTCAAGACGTTTGATAGAAAAGAAAAGACCTTAGGAGTCTTTGTTGAGTTGAGAAGGTTTTCTGCCTACGTGCTGGAGCTTCTCGGGCTGAATGAGAGGAATTGAGGAGGATGCAGGGCAGGGGCGGGGGAGGCCCCAGGAAGTCAGCAAGGAGAATCTTTACGCGTCTCTGAGCTTGAGGATGGTCTTGAGTACGGGTTTCAAGGGTGTGGAGTTGAAGGGGGATGGTTGGGTGGTCGGGTTGTTGATGGGAAGGAGGAGGTGTCAAAGGAGGAAAACATGGTGAGAGAGGAGACAAGATCCTTGGCTTAAGGTGTGTTTCCTGGGTACGCACAGCCATTCAAGACTAGCCCCCAGGTTGTTATTTGCGGCTAGCGGGTTCGGGACGAGGTTTAACCGTGAGCGTTGTCTCTGACTGATCCGCTTGAACACCTCCCTCCCCGGCTTCCACCTCTAGCCCACCATCGCAATGTCATTCAACCATGCAGCACAGCACCACAGTACCTCATTCGACTCGCCGCTCACTGGAGTTTCTGGACAACTGTAACATGTGGCATGCTAGGATCTGTTAATATTTAAGTACACCACAATCTACAATATCGGGTCTCATCTCTTGCCTTGAATGGACCAGTCCGCTTCGTGTTCAGGGCGGACAACCGCAGCATTTCTAAGGTGGCCCTTCTGAGCGCCATCTGTTTTCCACATGCACAAAGCAACGGCCATGAACGAATTTGCTCCTTCGCGCTCACTATACTCAATCATCTCTGTTGAAGATATTGTTGAGAAGTAAGATATCAGCTGTTACTCTATTGCGTTCGAGATATCCAAATCCCTCAGCAATACGTGGTTCCTACATTCAACGCGCCCGTGTTTGCCTAGAGAGAACATGAGATCTATGATACGTTCTCTTCAGTGAAATATCTGGTCGGACAATTTCGATTGAATAACGACTTGTAGATTTAACAGCGCCGCGGGTTGCCTAACGGCTTCGCGCTGGGATATCCGTTATCTTAGAGTATCCACCAACACAGCAATTGTGAGCAAGTCACACTTACCGGTGGACTTCATCTGTATTGTTGTAGTCTCCCATACGGCGTTCTCCGCATTCGTTTATGGCGTTGACGAATCGCTTCGCTCACATGCATATTATCTGTTCTTGTTCAACAAAGCAAGCAGAAAAAGCAATGAATGTCATTTGAGACAACTCCGTAGTATATGCTGATCATCTAAAATGGGTATCTTACGCTAAGAAGTGAAATATACTACTAGAAATCCTACCCAGCTCCCCACTACGCCGATGGCCGAGTATGAGCTCGTGAACATCAACGGAATGAACTCGTACTTGGACCCAAAGACAAGGCCATGTACTATCGAGCAGTACATGATAAGGGGAATAGCCACCGTAATGTACAGCAACGAAAACCGATCTAGCAGGAATACGCGCGGTCGAGGAGCCACTGGCGCTAGCCGGTCGAAGACCAACAAGACTAATATCAGCCAGAACACCGTATACGCTGTTTTAGTCGGAAAATCTGCAGCTGTGAAGAGCAGAGGGAATAGCGATACATGTCCAGCCACGGCCAGCGGGCGGAAAGCACCAAGATACCGACGGTCTTTGAGTGCCAGTAGGCTGAATGGTATGATGACCAGTAATATGGCCTTCTCGTGTACATGCCACCCGAACAAAAACGAGGCATAGCCGCACAGCGTCACGGCACCGATGAAGACGTTCCAGGTGGGCTTCCTATAAAGCTTGGTCAAAGGAACCTGTGAGCGTCAGTATTTTGGGAGATTCATTTTGAGACTCGACGTACAAGCTGAAAGACTAGCGTCAATAGAAACGTTGTTCGGGGAGAGATGTTGGGCAATACGGCGAATGATGTGTCTCCGACGAGTCCTCGAGTAACGCTGTTGACTGCAGGTTGATCCACGGGCAAGCCGACCTTTGGTGCAACTGGATATTAATCAGCATTGTCTAAGCCCTCAACTCTGTATACTTGGCTTACTGTGTATCAGAACCCTATCAGAAAAGGAATACATTGCCCATACATTGGGCGCCCAATACGCATGACAGAGACCTCGGGAGAAAGGGAATAGTCGAGTCAGGACCTGATCTATTTGGCCCCAGTAGGCAAAAGGTCCGAAGGCTGCACCGAAGACCAGAAGCAAGCCCGACGCAAGCTTGATACAATTGGTGAACTGTATGTGGAACATAGAATTCCGACTAAGGCAGTACGTCCGCAACAGGAAGACAAAGTAGGCTGGTGCAAGATATAGATAGATGTGCTTGAGACACAGTAGTGCTGCAAACAAAAGCCCGGAGATCAGTATCGTCGACGTCTGTCGGGCTAGCACGAGTGACAATATCAGTATCCCGTAGAGAAATCCATTGTACTGGAAATGGATGTGGTCGACGATGAGGAGAGCGGGAGAAAGGAGGATCGAGATGCCCACTGCATTGGCATTCGCCTTCGATGCTGGTGGGCTTGAATGTACGAATCTGGAGAAGTTCAGTAATTACTGAAAAGGCCCACACGACGGCTATACTTTTGCAGCGCATAGACGAGTACAAGCTCGGTGGCAATGACAGTGGCTCGTTGAAAGTACACAGCTCGCCAGTGATCATATTCGATATTGTCGACCTTTAACATTGCAGGGTCGACGTAAGCCGCGAATTGGGAGAGGAGCCACTCGAAGTAGGCGAAGAATGGTGGATAGTCGAGCGTCCATTGAGAGGTGTCCTACGCAACACGTTTAGAGCACGTTCGTATCAGATAGAGGACTTCAACCTAAGGAGAACTGACCTCGTAGTACCACTGCTTGAGCGGCAGCGAATGGGTGATGGCAAGCCAATTGCGGTGAACCTCGAAGTCAGTCGACTTACTGCGATCGGCAAGCGCTTAGCTTCCAAAGGTGAGCTGTGGACGAAGACATACTATGCTGGGAAGAGTAGTATCTTCAGGGTCGTCGCCACGACGGCACATTGTGCTATCGGGGGGTATGAACCGGCCATGGTAGAAACAAGCGCAATGGCATATCTCTGCAAACAAAGCCTCCGGGCGGCATCCGCCAAAGATCGAGAGGATTACCGAGAAGAGAAGACATGGCATGAGGTTTCCCGCAGAAACCTTAATCCGAAACAAGGCGCGGCTCGACCCGCGTATGTACGAAGTACGTCAGGGGGTATCAGGGGTCCGCTTGAGGCTGTTGACACGCTTCCGTTTTTGGTCGAGAAAGCTGATGGATCTTTCGGACGTCGCTGTCAGGCACGCCATCGCCGTGTCCCCTGTGAACATTCGGCACTCCATCGAACTATCTCCTTCTGCTGTATCAATAGCCCGCGAAATCAGGTTTTGTATTATTGCCGTTGTCGTTGGTTTCACGGCTGCCAGCATTGTTAAAAGTGCCCTCGTGTACAAAAGATCGTCAACATAAAGTCCCGCCGACACCCAGCGCTGCTTTGTTCATCGAGTCCGCCCATACCAACGAAAGTCGAGCAGCTCTTACACATACTCTACCTGTCCGGGAGTCCTCAATCAAAGCTCCAACTAGAAACGTCGAGAAGACCGGCAATATGAGGCTCCTCCTTTTTTGGACCCTAGTAGCTACTGAAGCCTCAGCACAGTACCTGATAGATAGCTTGAGCTTCGGTCACAAGGATGCGTAAGAGGCGATGAAAAACTGTCATTCTTAGGCTAAATGTCATTAGCATCTCCCCGAACAACAAAGGAATACCGAATTGGCGCCTACTACCAGAGAACCAACAACCCGCATTGGTATGGGTCGCGAACTACTGGATTAGTGGAAAATATGTCTGACAGATTCAGCTTTCTGATAAAATCATTCTGACGCCACCGCATCCTGGCAACCGGCGTGGGGCGGTCTGGACAGAAGCAAGGTATTTGCAGACGGCAGGCTTCGAAGTGAACGTTGACTGATCTCGGATAGTAATACCAAACCAGAGTGGAAGGTCGACTTTGAGTTCAGAGCTAGCGGTCCAGAGAGAGGAGGTGGGAATTTACAGATCTGGTACACCAAAGATGGCCGGGCCAGCGTGGACACATCGAGTATATATACAGTTGGCAAATTTGATGGTCTATCATTGGTCATTGATACCTACGGCGGCAGGGTAAGCTGCAATTGTCAACCGTCAGATTGGGGCTGATCGAAGGTTAAGGGTGGGAGCATACGTGGTTTCATGAATGACGGAAGCACCGATTACCGGAATCATCATGCCGTCGACTCATTGGCCTTCGGACACTGCGACTACGCGTACCGCAATCTCGGGCGTCCATCAGCCATATCAATCAAGCACGAGGCCAACAACTTTGCGGTAGATGTCGATGGCAGACAGTGCTTCTCCAGCGATAAGGTCATGCATACTCCCTTCTAATGTCGACCGGTGATTGACTCCTACCAGATCAAATTGCCTGCCGATTACTACTTTGGCGTCACTGCTGCTTCAGCGGACACTCCAGACACATATGAGGTCTACAAATTCGTCACAACTACCTCATCCTCCATCGCCCGAGAAGAGCCACGAAGAAACCAACAACCTCCCCAACAACAGCAGCAATACCAACAGCCACCACCTTACCAGCAACAGCAACCATACCAGCAGCACTACGAAGACACTCAAGCCTCGCAATACACAAACCAGGAAGCGCAATTCGCAGATTTGCACAACCGCCTCCAGATTATGGCTCACGCCATTGATAATATCCAGCACGCAGTGTCGAAGCTGTCCGACAGCTCGGAAGGTAGACACCAGGAGATTGCTCGTAACGTCATGTCAGGCGATCAGCTCAATGCTATGGATCAAAGAATCCAAGGAATTGAAAGGACTGTGCGAGATTATCAAAAAGAGTTCTCGAATTTACAATCTGTGCTCAAGGATACTCACGGCAACTTGATGCAGAGTATACCCGCGCACATGACAGACAGTAAGTAAAGCATTTTCGTTTAGCATTCGTTTCTCGCCACTAGTCGGCCAAGTACTAATGCTTTTAAGTCATCCACTCCAAATCGCCTCGAGTAGGTGTTTTCGTTTTCCTGCTTGTAGCTTTCCAGGCGCTGCTGGCCGGTTCATATGTCGTATACAAACGGCGGAAGGCGAATGGGCCGAAGAAATACCTGTAGATACATCAATAAATAGCACATCTCATTACACAACTCCACATAATTCGCGGTCCGCAATTTTGAACAACTCACTCGGCACACTAAAACGTTTCAACGTAATAACGAAGAGCCGATCAACCACCGGCCCGCCATCGCCAAAGCGGCAAACCGTCAAAGCACTACTAACATCATCAGAAATCCAAGAGCAAATCCTCGAAAATTCTGCTTTCATTGCTCCTAATCAATCCCATATGCATGCCCGGCACAAACGCCAATTCCAGCCCCCTCACCACCACCTCACAACCCCACACCCCCCTATTTCTTCCCCCCCTTCTTCGCCTTCCTCTCCGCCGCTCTCTTCTCCTGCCTCGACATCCCCACCCCATCCTTCAATTTATCCATCATCTCGTCCGCCAACTTGCCCCCAACACCGCCTCCCGTCCTAGCTAGGAAGTCCACTACCGCCTGCTTTGCTTCTGCTGGGGTACGCCTGGGAATTTCAGAATCAGTATTCCGTCATTAAGTGAGCGAGTGATTGCATGGAGGACGTACTGAGCGGCACGGTTGAGCTCGTGGTACTGCATCATCCGCGCGACCATGTTGAAGGGCTTACCGGCTTCGTCGGCGGCGGCTTCCTGGGGAGAAGTGCGGGTCAGCATTGCGTCTTTGCGTTAGGGGGCTAAGGTAGAGGATATGTTTATGGGGTAGATGGTGAGAGAGGTGTGTGAGGAGGGTAGGACTTACTTCGCGCGAGAGAATCGTGCTGATATCACGATCACTGAGCAGCTCACCACCCAGCAGGCGAGAGAGACCTTGCCAAGAGTCGTCGGCGGCGCGGGAGGCGGTTGACGGGCCCGCTGCCTCTGGCTCTTCGACGACCTCCTTCTCCTTCCCCTTCCCCTTGCCTTTCTCCTTCGCAGCTTCGGCCTCAGCCTCCTCCCTCGCGGCAAGTTCCTCCAAGATATCCTCTCCCAGCTGCGCCCGCTCTTCCTCATTGTACGTGAGCTCGACCATCTCCTTCATCATCCCCATAAGCTTCTCGCTCGGCTCCTCCTCCGCATTCTCAGCCGGCAGCCCAGCAGCGGCGCGGCGGCCGGCGATTTCTTCTTCGGTGGGGAGAACGATGCCGTCTTCGATGATGGTGTTGATCATCTGCGCGACCGTCATGGCGTTGGGGTCTTCGATGCCTTCGTCGTCGTCGTCGCTGCTGGAGGAGGAGGAGGCGGCGTCGTTGAGGTCGAGCGTGATTGGCTCTTCGGCGACGTGAGTGGAGAGTAGGACGGGCGGGGAAGCGGGCGAGGCGGGCGAGGCGGGCGAGGCGGGTGGAGTGGCGAAGACGGGTTCACGTTGATTGACGTCGTTGGCGGCGGCCGGGTTGAATATCATGCTCGTAAGAGCGTGTTCGGCGTCCTGGAGAAGGGCCGTCAGTGGGTGGTCCTTTGCGCTGAAGCGTGAAAGCATATTGTGAGGTGCTCAGGGGCTGGGGGGGAGAGATGAAAAAAGGCTTAAAGGGAGAGTCAAGAGCTGAGAGAGGAATTTGGAGCTGAAAACCCAAGACACGCAAAATCTGGCTCTTCAGGGATGAAAAATCTGGCAATCCCGGCCAAGCCAAAAGCTCAGCAAGACACGCCGAAAGCCAGTCGTCGTCGTCGGTCCACATTGAAAAGACGTCTTCCCTAACACGAGCTGGTTCAAAACCCCAGTCGCCGCCCAGCGTCAACAAGTTGAACCGTCAAAAGGCGCTATGACACGCCTAGGAGGCCGGCACCAAGAGCACATAAGAGATAGCAAAACAAAAGCAAAAACCGCGCCGAAGCAGCCAAAAAGGGGGTCAAAAACAGACGCGACATGCAGGAAAAGCTCACATTGCCCTCCTCCACAAACAGCAACCACAGGCACATATCCCCAGCGAAAGAAGCCATCTCTGCTAGGAAGAACAGAAAGCAGTAACAGCGCAGGTGAACAATGGGTTGAAGTGAGAACAAGCAAGGTGCTGATGATGGTGGTGGAGGGGGTGCTATTGTGGGTGATATTTGCGTGGAAGGAAGTTATAACAACAGATATATGTGGGAGCAGTGCTCGGCGCTCTAGCTCGTTGGGGCATGGGAATGGAAATGAGCGCCTACATAAGCACGCAGGGATATGATGGAGATCTATAATTTGCAATTTGAGTGCCCTTACCTTGCTGATGATGGGTGACTTCTTGTCTTCCATGGTGATTTCGATTACCCCCTTTCCCTTGGCTGATCGATCAGTAGGTGCACGCATAAGGACATTTCTGATTGGGAGTCTTACAGACGATGTATTTTGAGAGCTTTGAGCAAGATCAAGAGCTATAAAGCGTGATAGTAGCTATGAACTTGAATGCAGTGCAGTGTACAGAAAGATGGCAAGATGGAAGATAGAACGCGACCTGTTGATCATATCACCTCGATCATACACGCTACGCCTTACGAGGCGAAGGGAGGGCCTTCTTATCCACAACACAAAGGACTGACTGCTGTTCTTGCTGTACAGATATCTATGAGAGACATGTCATATACAACCTCTTTCCCCCTGTCCCCCATGCCTATGCTAACCATCCAAAACCTCGTTAATCACGCCCTCGCGCCCTGCGTCTCTGCAACTCTTCTATCCACCTTCTCTCGATGCTGCTTGTTCTTCAAATGCACCTCAAAGTTATTGACGCCCATCTCCGGCCCCGGCGTGTAGAGCTTGCCAGGGCAGTCTTTACACTTGATCCGTGGGTAGTACATGTACTTGACGTTCTCGGGCTGCGGCTGGTCCGGCCGCACACTTACTGGGAGATCGGTGAGTGTCGATACGGCAGTGTAGCGCATTGTGCCTTCGAAAGCGTCGTCGGGGTAAGTTTGCTGCAAACGGACCAGAGCGCCGGTGAGCCATTCGGGGGATGGAGGCTGAGGGCAATGTATCAGCAGGGAAGTCATTGTGAGAGATGAGAGAAATGAAAAGGGGCTCCGTATCAGCGGAGGCGTCATTTCATGAGATATGAGAGAAGGAAGGGGTTCCTCACGATAGGGTTGTCATGGCCGGGTGGGCCCTTGGCGTCCACCCGCCCTATTTGTGCTGCGTGCGGATGGATTTGGTTCAAGCCTGGGGGAGGCTGACCTTCTCGTTGTGGAGTCGACGCATTTGATGGCCGTGGTGATCGATTAGGCGGTAAGCCTGGCGTTGTAGGTGGTGGTCCCATGGTTCTGGGGGCAGGCGTGCCTTGATTCGATGTTACGCTCTGAGAGCGGCGATGTGGACCAGGGGTTGGAGTCAGGTTCTGCAGAGGCTCGGCGGTGGGTCTGGGTTTGTTCTCACGCCACCATCGTCGGTACCGTTCGCGGCCAATACGGAGTTTGATGATCAAAGTAGGAGGGGAGTCGTCAACGCTTTCTTCACGATAGTCTCTTCGGCGGCCAGAGGTGCGGGTTTCGTGGTGGTGGAGGCTGGAGGTTTCAGGAGTTGCCGAGCGACCGAGAGTGCTGCGCATAGCCTGTTGAGCTACGGTCGCTGCCCCTCGCATATTTCTTGTCCGAGCTGTACCGGACAAGAGGTGCGGTGGAATGGCTGGAGAACTTGGCGCTGATTCTTCGCTTTCTGACTCTTCTGAATCATCGAGGTCGTCTCTCTGACCAAAGCCTGGACGGCGGCTTCGGCCGGAAGAAACAGGCGCACGCTTGAACAACCTACTTTCTTCAATTGTTTCCGCTGCGTCAGGGAGGACCGAGGACACAACCATCGTTCGTATCGTCCGGCGGCGATCTTTCAGATCTGGCATGGCAGGTCCACCTCGACGGGTCACGGAACGCTTTTGCCGGCGCTCTTCCCTCGACAATGACAGCTCGGTCTTCTCTAGCTCCTGTTCGCTTAGCATGTAGATGTAGGGGGCGAACTCCTTCGCGGCCTGGTAAGGGCGGAAAGAAGATGGCAAAGGCGAGGGTTGAAAGCCAGCCTTGAGTTCATGGTCCTCGACAGGACGACCGTCAAACGCATAACCTGTAACCCACAGACTTCGAATGAACAGCTGACTTTGCTCTCGTATCGAATGCGCAATGGCTGTCGTGAACTCACCGGACAACGAGAGGTCATGTGTCATCTGCTCAGCGAATTGCTCGGGTGAATTCTGAGGATTGTTGATCTCCCATTCGAATTGGTCAATGAGCGTATGCTGGCCAATTGTGATATTCAATCTGATTATGATTCGTAGCCCGTCGTCCTTGTAAGCTGAATAGGGTAGGTGCGGATCTAATGCCTCTTCCTCAATGAACATAGGTGGATAAAAATCCTGAATCTGGTCCCGAATGCTGGTACTAACTTGTTGTACCAACTGTTGGCACTGCTCCATCGGAAGCTGAAAGTCTTCAACGAGTTGCTCCGCGAAAAGGTCTGGCGGGACCACTCGATCGTGCAGGTTCCAGGTGAAGGTGTCCCGTAGACGCACTTTATCCCATTCAATGTCAAGCCGTATAGGCACAAGCTCATCGAATTGTTCGGACTGTGTAGCAAGCTCTTTCTTTGGCACACGAAGCTCTCGAGACTTCCTTCCACCGGCTCGTCTTCGCTGGCTGGGGAATAAAACCTGAGATCCTCTACTTCGTATGTTGGTTGCTGGATTCGCATACCGGCCGTCATAGCCCGCTCCATAAACACCGGCAGGGTCATGCAGCCGTCCATTAGGGCGCCGCTGCTCACGAAGGGCGAGATAGTAGTTCGCCTCGGCTCTCTTGGAGGCTGTCAAGTCATTCGACTTACTCGTCGAAGCGAATATTGCAGCATCGTTCAGTTGTTGGCGATTGACATATCTCTCTAAGAGCACCTCATTTCGGAACTCCTTCACGATCTCCGGGGAGGGGTTCTCCGCACTGGAAGGGTGAAGTATTCGAGTGCCAGACCTCGAGCGTTTTCGTGACGGGGCTGTGCCATTGACCCCTTTCCCCTTCGATCGCACATCTGCTTCCTGCACAGCTTTTGCATCTCTAGGAGATAGTTTCGCAGGAGTCAAGCCAGACGATGCCATCACCGCCTTTGCCTTTTGTTTCCCTTCCTGTATCGAGGCCCTAGGCTGGGGCGCTGGCGCTTTGCCATTGTGCTGGATTCCATTACGTTTATCATCGCCAGCCTGCGCTTCTTCTTCGTCCGGTGACCTATCCTCCGAGTCGGCGTCTGCTTGTGGTGAATTATTGCTTGAGGTATGCGCGGCAGGGGAAGGCATTGCGTGTAAAGGAAGTCGAACAGGAGGTCGGGCAATTGAGTACGGCGCCTTACACCGCCATCATAGCAAATACCGCAATCTCCTTCGAACATTGTCAGCTAAGATTCAATGTAAGATAGATCGAGAGAATAGAGCAATGCGCGCGACAGGGTTTCTCTAGGCCTATCGCATGGGTCCTGCTCAGCAAAATGCCGCCTTGGAAGAGGCATGGACCGAGGATGCAGGGCGCATCCACGGATTGTTCGGACAGAAAGTAGAGCGAAAATGAGAGCAACATACCAGCAAGATACGATGGGATCCGGGCCGAGACGACAATAATCGCGTGCCTGTGTCAATAATGAGATGCCTTATTGGCGTGTCGCAAAGCTGAAGCCTCCACAACTGGATGCAGCTCTTGCCGAGGAACTAGCCACTTTCGACTAGTGAAATCGATCGGCAACGACTTCATCTGAGTATCGAATCTGGCCATCGTCTTTGTCATGTCTGGAGCATTCGAAGACTAGCAGTGAGTGGCAGCCGTCCCGGCCATATCATGAGGACAGCCAGTATGTCGAGGGGCAGGTCTGACAACATATATTCCAGGCTCTAGCTGTTCGATCTCAATCCCGACTTTCAATTCTCAGCCTGGCGGAAACCTGACGGAAATGGATTAGTTCACATCGCAAACCCTTTGGTTCCAGATGTATCCGGGGCGCTGCTGACTGAACATGGTGGAGATTCGTCGTGCAGACTGCTCAAACCACTCTTCGTGCTATACAATCCCTGCGTCCCAGCCGTCTGGCACCCGTTAAAGCTCTCAGCCTATCAATTCCACAACACTCTCGCGACGGATCTGTCCCCACTCTTGTCAACATTGGACTTCGAGCGCCACTAGCTGGGCTAGGGACACTCCGGGAGAATGGGAGGCTCAGTGCCAGACATGCCAGGCACGAGAGCGGAGGGGGATTTATTGGACACAATGCGCCACGAAGTAGCACAATTGCTTCATCGGCAACAACTAGGCTTCCCTGGAGCTCAGCCGGTCAGCTTTGCGTCCAGACATCTACTCGAGCTTCAGAAGCAGGACTACTACGTCTGTGAGAAATCAGACGGTATTCGGTGCTTGATGTATCTCACAGAGGATGGTCATGGTAAACAAGTCGTCTACCTGATCGACCGCAAAAACGACTACTATTTCGTCCCCGATCTTCATTTTCCAAAACACATGGAGCAAGAGCGTGAACGAGACATTCACACGGGCACTTTAATCGACGGGGAGCTAGTCAACGACACGCAGCGCGACGGATCAGTTCAACTTAGATACCTTGTATTCGACCTGATGGTCCTCGACGATAATAGCCTGATGCATCGAACTTTGGACAAACGGCTTGCATACTTTACTGAAAGGATCAACGGCCCCTACAAAGCTCTTTTGAAGAGATACCCGGAAGAAACCCGATTTGCTCCCTTTCTCGTCGATCTTAAGGACATGGAATTTGCATACGGTTGCGCAAAGATGTTCCATGCTATACTGCCTAAACTTGCGCACGGTAACGATGGCTTGATCTTCACTTGCAGAAACACCCCCTACCAGTCTGGAACAGATCCGCACATTCTGAAGTGGAAACCTAAAGAGGATAATTCCGTCGACTTTCGGCTATTCTTCGAATGGCCAATGGTTCAACCAGACGCGGAAGATCTGGCAAACGGCGACACCGAACCTTATCCAGACTATTACCAGAAACCTATCTTCCATCTTGCAGTAAACATGGGCAAGGACGGCGACGTTCCCCACGGAACCATGACTGTAGACGATGATGGATGGGAAGATATGAAAGCAATAGGCGAGCCGTTGGATGAACGCATCGTAGAATGTTTCCAGGACGAGCAACAGCAGTGGCGTTTCCTTCGCTGGCGAAACGACAAGAACGAGCCCAATTATATTACTACGGTCGATAGCGTCATGGACAGTATACGAGATAGCGTAACGATGGAACAACTCATCGTGAATGACAAGCCAGTTCGCGAGGCATATAAGAAAAGACAGACACCAGAGGCATTGCGGGCGAAGGCGGAGGCGGAAAAGGCCATGGCTGCCGCCCAGCGAGCTCCGAATGGGCATGCTCAGACGAATGGCCATCGTGAAGTCAGTCTGAAAAGGAAATTCGAGGAGGGGGACGAGGGAGGCAACGAGGAGACGAAGAAGGTCCGCGCTCCTTGAAGCGAGGTCGGTCAGTGCAGCGTTTACTTTATGCCTTTGGTCTGGCGATGGCGTTATCACGATACCCATGCTCTCGGTTTATCATCAGCATCACACAGGCGAAAAGATGATCGAGTCGTTCTAGCAAAGGCGTCAGTGGGGTCCAAAGCATGCACGCTTTGTGTCACGGGATACTAGATTTTCCATGGAGACATTAATATTTAGCAATTGGCTTATCCTGACAACATAAAGTACAAACCAGATTGGTTGCACCAGACTTATCTCCTCGGATGTTTCCAGCAAAATGTGCGGGATTCAATTCATATCCCAAGTCAAAGATTTTCCAGTCTTTATAAACTACATCTTCACCACATCTAAATTCCCCGTGGGCTCTGCCGCTGCCAAGCAGTCTCACCCAGTATACCCACATTGCTAAACGAGCTTCTCGACCTCCCATCAACTCCAACCCCTCGCTACTAACCACCCACAACAGCCCACACAATGACAGCTCAAAGCCCTAAAGTCATCGTCGTCTTAGGGTTCGTACCCACCAGCAACCTCTCTTCACCCAGACAAAGCTCATACAAAGCGTAGAGCCGGTATCATCGGGCTTCAGACCGCTCTCTTGCTCCAGAAAGCAGGCCATGAAGCTGTCATCGTAGCTCAGCACTTCCCTGGTGACGAAGATGCGAGGCTGTATACTAGTCCTTGGTAGGTGCTTGTCTTGTACTCGCTGTTTTCATGATGCTTCGTGGGGTAGTTGCTGCTTGCTTAAGCAGGATTTTCCTTGAAATCATTTGTTGTAGATATGACAGGCGGGAGGTTTTTGTTGTGCACCTTGGCGAGTCGAAAGAATGAAGTTCTGGTGTGTGACCTAGGCTAAGGAGTGATGGCGAACAGGGCGGGAGCTCAATGGCGGACTCATGCTGGGGTAGAAGATGAGGAGCAGCAGCGCTGGGATGTGGAGACTTATAGGCGATGGATGGAGGATGTAGAGGCTGGGGATGGAGAAGAGGAGAGTGGTCTTGCTGTAAGCACCTCGTCTTTCAGTCTCAGATTGGATTGGAAGGCCTGAGTCCGCGACCAAACCCACGCTGATGAATGGCTGGGACTGTATGCAGGTCTATCCATCTCATCTCTACTGGTATGTTCGATTACCGTTAGTTGACCATGCTTCTATTTGTTTGAGTGACAAGATCCCAGGCCCTCCCCAGCCCCTCCTACCGCAACCTCGCACTGGTGGTCATCCCATGTCCGCTCTTTTGATAGATTACCTGGATCATCCCTCCCTCAGAATACCGGCGTTGCAAGTGGTGTCTCGTTCACGACCGTCACTGTCAACGTTCCGCGACATCTCTCCTACCTCCTTTCCCAGTTCCGCTCCGCCGGTGGCCCTGTCCTTCGTGCATCGTTTCCCAGTACCGGTGGTCTCGCAAATGCCTTGGACTTCGCTGCGCAGGTCGTTCGAAAGCACAACCTAGGCGATATCCACGCTTTGGTGAACGCAACAGGTCTCGGCGCCAGGGAACTTGTACCAGACGAGAGGATGTACCCCACACGCGGCCAGACGATCGTAGTGAGAGGTGAGGCGGATAAGGTGAGCACGTTCGAGGGTATAGACTCGATCAGGTATGTCATCCCACGGAAAGGCAGCGGGACAAGTGTGCTTGGAGGCACGAAGCAGGCGGGCAACTGGGATACGGAGGTAAACCATGAGACAACGAGGCAGATTTTGGAAGGATGCAAGCCGCTTGCACCGGAGCTGCTGAAGGATGGGGAATTTGAAGTCTTGAAGGTGCAGGTGGGGTTGAGGCCGTCGAGAGAGGGTGGCGCGAGGGTCGAAAGCGAGATTGTTGGTGAGAAGTTGGTGGTGCATACCTATGGGCATGCGGGAGCTGGGTGAGTTCCTTTTCTGTCAAGGATGGGCTTCAGCTGACGTGACCGGCTGTAGGTATCAGAACTCCGTTGGAAGTGCGAATAAGGTCGTAAGGCTTATCAAAGAGTTGGAACGAAGCCTCGAGTAAAGGCAAAGCTTTGAGAGGAGCTTGCAGTCTTTGAGATCTGCTAAGATGTTCAAAATGTACTTTGGTCTCACGAATGGAGATGAGCTTTATTGAAGTTCAACATCGCCGACTACTGCACGGTGGTCTGAGTTGTAAACACCATCCTCAAATCTATTTTCGAGAACAGCGTATTGATTGACTGTCCAGCCAGTCTTCCCCGAGGAAGTCTGACAACCATGATTCAAGAACAAGAAGTCAATCCGGTTCAATGGTTTGCCTTGAAATCCACTGAAGGTGAGCGTATGGCCATATCTCTGCTCCTCCGGGACTGATGAACGTAGATCGTACATTGGCGAGCCATGGCCCGTCATATGCTTGTAAGCTTCTGTATCGGGCGGGCTGTTGAAGTCGCCTGCGAGGAAGACACCATTCACGTCATCCTTGAGCTTGTCGACCTGAGCGAGTATGATCTTAGCAGACTCCAACCTTGACTTGGTGCCCATATGGTCTAGATGCGTGCACATTGCGGCAAGCCGTTTCTTCGTCTCATAGTGTTGAAACACTCCAATGGTCAAAAGCCTGATACACGCTGCATCCCAACCTTTCGAAGGGCGATCTGGCGTCTCCGAGAGCCAGATGGTTTCGCAGCTCTTGAACTCCCAAACGGAAGGCTGATAGATAATGGGCGAATACTCTCCCGCTTGATGCCCATCATCACGCCCAACTCCGATGTAGGCCCACTTCTTCCCGGAGGCATTGAGGCCCGCTAGAATGTCGACCAATTGGCCATGGAGGACTTCTTGCAGGCATATGAAGGACTCAGGGCAGTGAGACGTGTTGAAGATCAATTCGCTGATTATACGTGGCCGACGGACTTCCCAGTAGTCCTCGCCTTTGACTGGCGAGCCTGTGGCATATCTAATGTTTTTTGTGACTAAGAGGATAGGAAGCGAGTCTGTGGATCGCATGACAGCATTCGAATGTCGATACCACTGGAGACTCAACAAGCCGTTAGATAATTAATTTGAAAAAAGGTTCCTTAGAAGAGTGAAGTCGCTTGACAACCCCCTTTCCCCCTGAGTCGCTAGAGGCCTTGGCTTGTCGAGAACCCCACCAAGACCTTGTCAGCCCCACCATAGACTCGAATATTGTCGCCTGTGAAAACAGGTCGTGCGATATTCAACCCTCACACAGCCATAGTGCTACAATCTCTACGAGCCATGGCAGAAGATGGGGTAATTGGTAAGTTCAGCACCGCTCATTCTTCAGCGGAGAGGCAGTCGCCGCAATCAACTGCGGGCAGTTGCGCCCGTTCCTTCAACGACGCATGCTATCTGCTGTTTGAATTCCGCCATTATACTTACATCGGCTGATGAATTGTCTGCAGATTACACGCTCAGTAATCCCGACACGCTCACCAAATACAAAACCGCGGCTCAGATCTCACATCGCGTGCTAGAAGCAGTGTCAGGTATCGAAATCCTGCCCCTTCACATTCCACGTCTTGCTGATCGCATTAAGGATGGTGTACCGAGGGCGCCAAGATACTATCAATATGCGAGCGGGGAGACAAGATGCTGGAGGAGGAGGTAGCGAAAGTATACAAGGGGAAGAAGATTGCTAAGGGTCAGTCACTGGGCGTCGTAAAGCGAAAATAACCCTTCTAAACGCATCGAAACCCAGGAATATCGCATCCGACTACCGTATCACCAAGCTCATTCATCACTCCGTATACACCACTCTCTACAGACGCAGAAGATGCCGCGGTTGTACTTAAGGCGAAAGAAGTCGTTAAGATTCAATTAGGGGCACAAATAGATGGCCTCGGGACTATAGTGTGCGACACGATCATCGTTGGTAGCAAGGATGGCGAGGTGTCTGGTCGAGAGGCTGACCTGATGCTGGCTACGCACTATGCGAACGAGCTGCTCTTGAGGCTGATGATCCCACCGGGACTGCTCGCTTCTGGGTCAGAGGAGGAGAAGAAGAAAGCAGCTTCGGAGAAGCCGATCACGCAATCGAAAATGACGCAACTGCTTGAGAAAGTGGTCAAGAGCTATGACTGCAATTTGGTCGAGGGCACTACTTCCTGGCTGTTCGGGAGGAACGAAATCGAAGGCAAGAAGAAGATTGTGCTTGCACCTTCGGAGAACAGCAGAGGGGAAGGAAACCCCGAGCTAGGTGATGTTTGGGGCGTCGAGATGGGCGTCAGTCTTGGTACAGGCAAGATAAAGACATTGGGTAATAGACCCACATTGCACCGAAGAACGACTACTACCTATCAACTCAAGCGACCAAGTTCGCGGAAGACACTCTCGGAGATCGTCAAGAAATTTGGAACTTTCCCCTTCAGCTTACGGCAGCTTGAAGATGAGAAGGAGGGGAAGGTGGGTATTGTCGAATGTGTCCGCCATAACGTGGTTCGACAGTACGAGGTCGTTTCGGACAGAGACTCGGCACCTGTGGGGAGACTCCTGACAACTATAGGTAGGCAATGGTTTCGGAGGGAAGACAGACCAGAGCAAGCTGATCCGAACTAGCTATTACAAAGAACGGTATCGTCCGTTTAGGAGCACCGCCAACGCTGGACACATCTAAATTCAAGACCGACAAGAAAATTACCGATGAGGAGATATTGAAGACTTTAGATCAGCCCGTGGCCAAGTCGACCGGTGCAAAGAGCAAGAACAAGAAGAAGAAAAAGAAGCCAGTCAAGAAAGCTTCCGAGGAAGACGAGGATGAGGACTCGAGCGATGAGGAATGATTATATTCAAATCTATCCCGTGGCTTGGTAGCTGTCTCCACTGCCTGACCAACACTGGGAAGTTTTCATCATGCTAGGACATGGCTTGAGGCAGATATGCACTGCGGAAGGAGACAGGACGTGGGGATTTTTATGGAAGGGCCAGTAGGGGTCTCCTGTACCGATGGCCAGCCATGGGTTTCAAATTCCAACCGAGGAGCAGGCAGCATGTCACTGAGAGCAGTGAAATCCTACTGTCCAAGTCCAAAACTTCCGGCGTGACCCAGTAGCTGCTATTGTCTTCTGCTTGATTCGAAGAAGTCAAGCAACGAGTGAATGCCGTGTGTTGACAATAGATTGTCAAGCCCCTTATTAGCTTTCAACCTAAACAATTGTGCCTTCACACCTCACCCAAATGTCTTCATTGTCTCTGAAATTCCAAAACCTCACATAGATTCCAGACCGTCGACGCTGCAATGATATGATATCTTGTCCAAGGATTACATTGCTGACAAGTGATCCGGTGACTGTATCTTGGGTGGTCTAAACCCCTGTCGTTTTTGCAAGCGAGAGCCGGTTTCTCCCAAAACTCCTACACCCAACTTGAAGTACACACCTCAACGCGCCAATACTTTATACTCTCCCGGTGAGCTCGCAGCAGTACTTCTAGTAAGCCTTTAAATCTGTTTTCCTGACTCCGAACCTCACTGCCCTGAACTGACACCACATAGATTACACGTAGTCCGGCTTTGGCCTCGACCTCTTACCATGGCCCCGGCGGCGCGGAGGGGGCGATCCTCTGGACTTGCGAGTCCCCCGGACCCTAAAACCGACGAAGTTCAACCTCATAACAGTGCTGCGGACCTGCCATCGAAGCCCAATAGCGCAGCGTGGGTGGAGCCTCACTTGCGACCTCCAGTGCCAAGTTACAAGGATCACTACGTAAAAGATTACGAGGGCAACATCTCTACGGTTCATATGAAGGCTCTAGGGCACATGCCTACCCAGAAGGACGTGGATAAGAGATATGTGCTGAAAGGCGTTAAGGGATCGCGCAAGAACGAGGCGGGTACGAGGCATACAACACCAGTTGTTGCTCCAGCTCCAGCACCAGCACCTCGAGCATCTACTCCACCGGCTACAAATGGGAAGGATGTGGATAGCGACTTCACGCCAACCACACGAGCGTCCGGAAAGCCAACGCTGACACCTGCAGAGCCAGGACAATTGCCACTGAAGGTGTTTGATCCCGAAGATCCTAAAGGGCCTCTAAGACTGAAAGGAGTCGTCGAGCATGTCGTTCAGCGAGCTAAAGAACGCAATACTCCGGACCTCGGCAAGGCTGTGAAAAAGCTTTGGCTTGCTAGCTTTGCAGAACCAGCGATAGCTGACCTTATTGACGCTGTCCTATCGCAAAAGCCTACACCTGAACAAGCCGCGGACTTTCAACGGCGCGTCAAAATCGCCAGAAGCCAAATTAATGAGGTGAATGGATCACCAAAGCATTCATCTTCAGGAAAAGGCTCGGATTCGAAGTCATCACTCAAGTCTCCATCCAAGCGTGACCGTGGCAGCCATAAGCGGCGCCTCGAGACTGCAGAAGAAGTTTCGGATGCGCCCGGGTCTAACATCAACGGAGATTCTAACAACGCAACCATGCAACATCACAACAACGACTCGATGGCTAACGGCACTCCTTCCAAGCGGCCCACCAAACGAACCAAGCGATCTACAAGCATCTCCAGTTCTACCTCATCGCTATCTTCTCTTGCTTCCTCCGACCAAGGATTGCCTCCGCCAAATGAGCGACACTCATCCGCTCTGATCCCCCCCCCTCCATCATTACTTTCATCTTCTGACAAGCAGCAAGCTGGGCCAAAGCTTCACTCCTTTCCCCTCAGCAACCCTTCTAAATCATCTAGCAAGCGATCATTGGATTCGCCTGCACCTAGTGCCGATGATGAAGCGGCTGCTAAGCGCCGCAAGCTACGGCAAACCTTTGATGTCACCGTCAACGATAGCGAGATCAGAAAACCTTTGACGACAGACCACCAGCCATCAGGCAGATTGACAGTGACAAAACCGCCGCTTTCTTTACGATCGCAGCACCCACGGGCTCGAAGTGCTGCCAGTCACCAACGCCTTGACGACGACTTGGATGTAGAATCATCCCTATCACCTGTTAATGGCGATCTTCTGGCACCACCTTTCACGAATGAGCGAATATTGGCTAGGGGATCAACTCCCACACGACTGGGGCGGCCACCGAAGAATGTCAATAAGGGGGCACGTGTCAAGATGTCGTAAGTTAGACCCATGTTCGATGATTTTCTTTCTTGCCTGTGGGTTTCCACTTTACTGTTGTGATTTGAGTCTCATCTCTTTGTTCAAGAAATGCACTATTGTCATTTTCCACCCAGGAGTCGTTTTCGTGTTTCAGACTTTTCTGCCTATTCTGGCTATTGTTCTGCTTAGCTCGGCCACCCTTGAGCCTTCATCACACTTCCATCTAATACTCCTCCGGTCCAAAACCTCTCACCAACAACATAAACACCGTATCTGTATATCAATTGCACAGTCTTTTATACTCCTGGTTTTGGAGCTGGTCTCCTGTTGATCGATTTCGTTTCGCTTGTTCCTATCTCTTTCACCATTCACTGCATCATGCCTAGAAAAGCCACAACCGGAAAGATTACTAAGAAGACTTGGTGCAGGCCCCAGAAGTCCAAAGGTACATATGTCACGGCTGGACGTGCTCGCCCTGGCGATGCCCCTTATCTTGATCTGAGCGAGGTATGTCCGAATGCTTTCACCTTCTCCCTCCGACTTGCTGTTGGGCCTGCTACTCCGCCAGTGCGGGTACCACCTCCTCTAGACACTGTACTACCTCTATCCTGCTGCACGTACTGACCTGTATGCAGGGGGAGCAGCCAGATAACGAAGACAATTGCGCTGCTTGCGGCGGAGTCGGTGGCCTAGTCCTTTGTGAAGGCTGCGTTCGCTCTTTCCATTACACATGTGTTGAGCCACCGCTGGGCGAGACGCCTGTCGGTTGTTGGTACTGTCGTACTTGCATTACACGAAAATATTATCAGGCTGTTCGCCACGGAAAAGAAATTGCCCAGGACCCCAGAGACGTTGTCCCCGATATTGATGGCGTTTTTGGTCCGCTTTTTAATAAGCTGCATGGCGAGGCTGAGCGCTCTTATGGTCTTCCTAAGGTCGTCGCCGAGGCTTTCGAAGGAGTCAAGATTGGTGGGACTGGCGAGTATGAAGAGATTACTCTCCGAAATAGGTTCGCTAGCACTTGAGGTTGTTCTAGCCTTCAATTACTGATTTGTCAAGGGTACGCAATGCCGACGACGAGATGGCCGATATCAAGAAGTTCAGAGAAAGCGTCAAGAACGGCACGTCTATGTGCTTCGCGTGTGGTGGTAGCTCAAACGAGGATCGCCGCGACATAGACCCCAACACTGTTCCCCGCGAGCTGGTTTCTTGTGATTACTGCGTCCTCAGCTGGCACTTGGATTGCCTCGACCCTCCTAGGGCCTCAAACCCAAAGCTCGTTGCGCAGGATGAGACTGAGCCGCTTCCGAAGGCGAAAGGCAAGAAGAAGGACAAGCCGAAGGTGATCACGACCTGGATGTGCCCCAACCACGTCACCGATGATCCCAACGGCGATGGTCTTCAAGGTACCAGCCGCGCGGTCAATGGCGGGAGGATCGGAAAACTCCGTCGGCCAAAGCATGCTACGATCAAGGATGTCAGCCTTCGCCGCGGCTTCCATAACAACGGCTTGATTGAGGTTCTCAACGATCCCAGCGATACCGAGAAAGAGGTGGATGAGACCGGTATTATCTACCGCCTTTCGGAGAAAGCCATCAAGCTTGACTTCATCGACCGCATTAAGCAGTATGTCCCCTCGTTACCCCCTTGAAGCTACAACCATACTCATTCTTCTCTAGGTCCAACGCACGTACCCGTCCTTCCCTCACCGAGCGTGACGCCAAGAAACTCCGCCTCGCTGCCGTCAAGCAGCAACGTGAGCGCGCCGCCCAGAAAGCCCAGCAGGAAGAAGTTCGCCGGCACTCTTTCGCGGAACAACAAGTTGCAATGGCGCTTGCACATCTCCCATCTGGATCTCGCTCTCCCCTTAACCTTGGCATCTCAGGAATCGACAACCTGATCGGCACACTCATCCAGGAGGCACCGCAGGATGTCCAGGGCTTGTTCACCCAAGAAGAGACACTCAGCGAAGATCAGAAGACCTTCTTACGCGCCGCTAAAGAGCAGATTGAGCGCTTGCTTGCTCGCTCCTCTTAACCGATGACTACATACATATCCCGCGCTTCATAGAGAACGACGTCCCACTTTCACGAATCCCAACACAGCAACCCTCTTCCCAACTTTCTATCCTTCCACAGGCGCAAACGGAGCATTGTCAGATCGAATTTCCAGCATAGCGACGGCGCGGCCCTGTTTCGCCAAACATCAGTCCGCTGAGACTGAACACGCATCCATCGCCATCGATGCACACACACTGCCAGGATGGCGCAACGGCTTATTTGGACTTTACACCACCTTCTTCTTGACGATTCGGGAGGCACATGTCTCGGTCCTTGAGTGGAACGATTGACCGCTGTCGAGTTGTGTTCGGTGGGTGGGTTGGTTGGGTTGAGGTTGGGTCTGTGCTGCGGAACTTGATTGACAGCCTGGTAGGTTATGTCTCGGTCCTTTGCTGGACCGATTGACTGCTGCTGGGCTACGTCTTGGGGGAAGGAGGGATGGGCTTTGGGTTCTGGGGATTTGGGGGTGGTGTGTGTGTGTGGTGGTGCTGGTATCGATGTACTTTACTTGCTAGCATATTTGGTTCTAGGCAATTGCTATTTACCCAATGAGGGTAATAGTCAAATATTCGAACGATGCTGCCATTCGTCATAAGGAGCAGCACGCAGACATTGCGACACGATACCACCCCATCCTAGCTTCATAGAAAACCATTCATCGACATATTTTATGCAAAAGCTAAAGCTACTCCCCCCTCCCCTTCCCATCTCAAGCGCCATGCCTAATAAAGGTAATCCATACACACTACCGCTAAGTCAGAGTAATTATGCAACATAGCAATATCCATCCCCATATATCCATTCGTCCAGCGCTTGTCTATTCCTACAATCCAGTTGCTATCTCCCACTCATATCCCGAATCGTTGGAGCCAGGATCTCACACCCTGGTCGTCCGCTTCGCACGTGAATTCGCGGCTGCTTTGCCTTTTCCCTTTGGCGATGGCGCAGCTACCTTGGCAGCCGGGGCCTTGGACTTTGTGCGCGGGCTGGACTTGGGCGGTTCCGGCTCGGGCTCGGGCTCGGGCTCCGACGACGACTCAGTGTTGTGGTTGTCGAGATTGAGGTCCGTGTGTGGCTCGGCCTCCATGTCTTCCTCGACCTCCTCTGCATTTCCCCCTTCCTCATCGTCATCAGTATGAGCATCCGCGGCCTCAGTCTCAGCCTCATCAGCATCGGCGTCATCGGCATGGAGCGTCTCGCGCGTGACATCAATGACATTCCCATCCTCATCCTCATAAACCCACTCCGCAACCCCATCGCCCATCTCCTCGTCGTCCTCCTCGTCGTCTCGCTCCCTATACGCAGCAGGCGCAGCAGCCACGCGCCCACTGCGTCTGCGCTCGCCGCTGCCGATCTCCGAGGAAGGTTTCTCAGGGGTTTTCTTCGCTTTCGGTGTCTTCGCAGCAGTAGTAGTGGACAGGGAAGGTCTTCCCCTTTTCTTCTTCGGCGCACTCTCATCCTTGGCCTTGCGGATCGGTAGCTTCGCACGCTTGCGCTCCCCATTCGGTCCCTCGCCCTCGCTCTTCCGCTTCTTATTCCCGCCGGGGCGCTCGCGCCGCAGTGCCTGCCGCACCAGCCCCTCGACGCCGTCTTCCATGTCTTCGGGGAGGTAGTTCCGCTCTGCGATCTCCACGGCCTCGGCATGGCTCTTGACCTCGGCGAAGATGCTGGTTGGGAGCCGGACTTTGCCGGGGAGGGTCTGGATGCTCCAGGCGTGAGCCTCCTCCCATTTGCGGAGAGTGAGTTGGGCGAGGTCGCTTAGGGTGTAGAGGTTTTCGTCGAGGGAGGGGGCGATGGCGTCGCGGTGCTGCTTGATGCGCTGGGCGATGTGATAGATGAGGCTGAGGTTGTCTTCGGTGACGACGTTCTGGAGGTAGAAGAGGATGTAGCGCGTGAAGTCCGTTAGGTCGGCGGCGGTGGCGGCGTAGTCGGGGTGGTGGGCGAGGAGGGAGAGCAGGCGCGCGAAGACGGATTCGAGTACGATGGGCGGTTTCGCGGTGGCGGAGTTGGAGGAGGCGTGATGATGGGGGGGGAGCGAGGAGAAGTAGGCGGCGCGGCTGCGGATCCAGGTCGTGCTGTCGGATTTTAGCGCCTGTGTGGGCTCGAAGGCGAGGAGGAAGGGGATGGCGTAGAAGCGTTGTGGGAGCCGGTTCTTGCTGAGGTATTTCTTCAGGCGCTGCAGGAAGGAGGTGCGGACAGCGACTTCGGAGTCTTGCGCCACGAGGGCGAGGACGTTGAACGCGGCGGGGGTGAGGTGCGCGTCATGGGATTTCTTGACGCAGAGTTTAAGATAGAGACGGGCGGCGAGGAGGCGCAGGCGCGACTTGTGTGCTGGGGGTGTATTTTTGGTGCTAGATACCTCGCCGTTCTTAGATACGAGCGTGGCGAGCAGATTATAGACTGGGGCGGCGATCTCGCCCAAGGTCTCGGCGGATTCGTAGGAGCGGATGCGGTTGACGAGGATTTTGAGGGCCCAGCATTTGGCTTTACATTCGCTGTCGATGGTGTCAGACCAAGCGTAGGCGTCGTCTGAAGATTCGGTGGTGGATAGGGCGCGGACTTTGAGGAGGATGTCTTTGATAGCGATGTCGATTATGGCGTCGCTTTCTTCCTCGACCTCGTGGGGAGTGAGGAGCATCAATTGGGATATCGTAGCTAGCCGGGAGAGAAACCCAGCGTTGCCGTATTGGAAGCCTTTGACGCATTTGTCGACGAGGTCTTTAGCTAGGAGCTCTTTCTTGTCAGAAGCGGTGATCATGATCGAAACTGCATGCTTGGCGGCTTCGGCAGGGCTGCCGTAGAGGGCAAAGCTTGTGAGAGCTTGAATGAATTTCCGGTCCTGGGGGATATCACTTGCGAATTTCTGTGCAAAAGACGCGCAGGCCTTTAGATTGTCCACTGCGCCAGGGTCATTTGGTTTCTTCGCTGTGGGCGCTTCGTCCTGGAGCATCTTGCATATCTCTTGTACGTGAGCTTTCAACACCTCCGGAGTCCTCGATGACAACTCTCGGAGGACCTCATGGGCAGTGGAAGCGAGACCAGTCTCGTCTGTCCTTGCATACTCCATTATCGCAGGTACATGGCTTTTATTGTAGAGCGCGATAATGGTGCGGTAGATCAAAGGCAACAGTGTATCCATGATGTCTTTTGGAGTGCTTGTGGCTGTCTCCATGCGCTTCGTAAGCTCTTTCTGCGTGGAGTGTAAGCATATTCCTAGAGGCAGTCACAGACTTTAAGGACCTACAAATGCTTTAAACACCGTCCTGTAGTCGCTCTCTGGCGCCATACAAAAGCGTATCAATTGGTAGTTTCGACGATCATGGGCCTTAGCAAATTTCCACAGGTCGTTCTTCGCTTTCGCGTTGTCAGGTAGATGGCCAGCGAAGTGCTCAATGAGCCGTTTCATATTCTCAGTGATGCTGGCTTCATCTGCGTCCATTACACCGCCCTAAGAGTGGATTATCAGCAACGAGCAGTAGCCAAGCAAGGAATGATCGCTTACATTGTAGTCTTCGCACCTCTGAAGGTATGCTGTCATCACTCTCGCAAGCTGCGTCTGACGATGTGGGATGGCGAAGAACGCCTTTTTAGCTTTTTCGTCTAAGTACTTGACCAGTGTCAACATACGCTCGGTTCGCAACTTATCTGCGTCGACAGTAGGTTCCCTAACGTCCTCAGCGGCTGCAGCTTGACTGCCGTTGACCCTTTGCGAATCTCCGTTGCCCATCTTAGAGCTCTTGGCTTTGATCGGAGGATAACTCAATGGCAGCAACTGCTCGTAGAGAATACGTTCTATGAGAACATTTATTTCGAGATCGTTTGCATAGAAAGCGTCCAGGATCTTCGTTGGTATAGCCCCCAAGGTTGAAACCACGCTCGCATTGCTAGCCATAATTTCCCCTGAAGCAACACCCCATAGCCTCCCAAGAACTGTCATCGCCTCAACGCGCACGACGTGTTTACGATCGCGGCATCTCTCGGCGAGAGTAGCCAGGACGGAGCCAGAGTCTGCGACTCCGCCTGAAGGTCCGAGTTTGGTCATTACATCTCTGAAGCTGAACTTGCCGATAACCGTAACTGCAGCAACGCGAACCTTCTCATCTGCATCACCCATCATACGTGCGAGATCGCTGACTAGATGCTCCTCCTCTTGTTGCGCCAAACCTACACCACCTGCAGAGGTAGCCAGTATCCGTCCAATGCCTATTGTCCAGGCCGCACGAATGACAGGTGATTTGTCCTGCTTTCTGCTGAGGAATGTGGCATACGCGTGAGGATGAGCTTGCGGAAACGGCTGCGGCGAAGACGGTTTTGTCAGGAGGTTATGAGATACAGATTCAGCCGCATCTGAAAGCGATATTGGTGGATAGGCAGCAGGATCCATTGCCGGCAGCGGCGGTAATCCAGCTGCACCTATGCCAGAAATGATGTCGCCTAGAGTCTCCGTAGCCAGTAGCCTCAGTAGAACATTCTCAGCCGACAGCTCTGCTTCAAGCTGCGGTATTACATTCTGCAACACCCCAGGACATGCGCGCCATAACTCCCGCAACAGTAAATGCGCTTTTCGAAGGTCTTTCATTTCCTCTTCTGTTGTAGGGCCATCCCCATCGTCCTCGCCAGAGTCGTCAAGGCTATTTCTCCTGGTCGTCTTTCTAGGCTTCGACGCTGGAGAAGCATCCACAATTACATCGCTGAAATATGTACTTATGTGCCTCGCCATCTTCTCCGGGCAAGAGTTGCAGATCGTCTTGGCCATGTTGTACGCCGGTGGAAGGTCCTTCAATACCAAAGTCGTTTGCCTCTCGTCAACGGTAATGCCATTCTTTTTGCCCTTAGATGCAGCTCCTCCGAGTGTTCTAGGATCAGTCCTCAGGAATTGAGCAATTATGATATCTGTGACCTCCACTGGTAGACTCTCGGATTCATCCACCATTGTAACCAAAACATTGGTCATGTTGAACTCCACACTTTTCCCCACTTGCTCTCCGTTTGACGCCTTGGAAGAACCAGAAAGTGTATCGAAGAAGACAACGAACAGATTGTAGATCAGTGATTCCGATGAAGGTAGGTCGGTAAGGAGGACAATGCTCTTGACGTTCGCCAGCGAGTTGAGAACATATAAATGCTGGTTATTGTACGCATTGGATGGATCCGCCAAAGACGGTAGAATGGAGGTGATTAGCAGGTTGAAGACGTCCTGTAGTACAATTAGCATGATCCTCCTCAATTGCCTATCTCAATGTGAGCAACCTTCAGCTGCTTCTCCGTGAACGGCGCATCCGGCGCGCATAGTCTGAGAATATCCACAAGACAGCAGGCTGTGAATGCCCTAATCCCCTTATCCTTGTGCGCCAGTAGGTTCGCATTCGCAAGCTCCTTTGCGACATGAGTGTAGGCCTCTCGGGGAACATCCTCTTGCTCCAGATCGCGCAACTCTTTTCCCAATGTCTGAAGCCTCCGCAACAGCTCCGTTATGGCAATGGGCTTTCCGGCGCGCCATGAGAGCGTCTCATTGAATTGTAGGCCAGACATTGCGGGCTCTGGATCTCTTTCAGCTTCTTGTGTCGTGGTAACAGTAGGCGTCCTCGAGGGCATATTGAGAAGCGCCTCCTCTTCCCTAACTCGGAATTGCGCACATTAGCCGTCAATTATTCTTTGGGTCATTGATCAATCAGCTCTATGGGAAATGTCTTGGCTTGCACCAACACGACATTTCTTGGCGCGTAAGGCACGTTTTCGCGCTTTAACGCTACCGGAGATCTACCACACTGGGGCCTGTCAATCCGCTGATAGTTCCACAGCTTGCAAAGTGATTCATTTCTACCTGTAATGCTATGCTGCACGACAAAAATCAAAGCAAAAACTCCATAAACCAAATCCCACCCAAAACCAAAGTTAAAACTGCCAGAAACAAGTACAGATCAACGCTTTTCCATCATGCACGCTTGGTACCGGTTTTTGGGTATTGGCGGTAGAACTCAGCCATGATCGGGTTGCTGGGGGCACCGGGAGTCGTAAAACCGGCATTACGTTGAGCTGGAGGGGGCGGACCACCAGCAATGGGACCGGGAGTGGGAGGCGGCGGATGCGGCGGTGGGGAGGCCAGCCAGCTGGTGCCAGAATGGTTCCGTCGAAACGTCATTGCGTTCCGGACTGATTGATGCCGTGGGAGAGATGGTCGGAGAGACGGAAGAAGCCGGAGAAGAGGGAGCAAGAGCCGCAGGAGCAGAGGCAGAACGACGACGAGAGCGGGCCAGCGGACGCGTCAACACGTTATTCCATAACTCGATTGGTATTGGCGTTGCCAGTGGGGAGGCGGGGCGGGATTCCGGCAATGCGTATACGGCGGCTATACAGGCGGCGGGATCCTTGATGATTATGATCGATACCTTTGGTAAATGACGTTTCAACGCTTTGCCGGCCCGATATTTGGTGATGGAGTGGGTATTGTAGAGGTGCGTGATCGCTGCGATGGCAAGGCGAATAGCGAAAGTGCCCAAGACGAAGATAATCCAATCCGTAAAAACATTGTCTGATACCTCGTATACGTCGTCTGTATCGGCCCATTCGCCGGGATAAAAAGGGTCGCCGACCTGCGGCATCGCCAGCCAGCTGGCGATTACGGGCAAGAGAGAGACACAGATGTAGACCCACATCATCGTAAATTGAGGAAAAATCGCTGGAGAGAATGACGTTTGAATGTAATTGCTAATCCGGTAAGCTTGAAATGATGACAACGATCAATGTAGTTACTGAGCTGGCAAACGGACGCGGGGAGAAAGCAGAAGAGACGGAAGGAGGAGAGAGAGAGATGTACTCTTACCATTCGACGCTACTACAGATGGAACAATAGGATTAAACAGGGCCATTGAATTGAATAGTATCGCTATTGTTGGGACGAAAATACAATAGTACTCGCTGTGAATTGATAGGGGCCACTACGGAGACGGGGGATGCACAATAGGAAGAGTGGAGTGGAGAATTGAACATGAAACATTAGACGAAAAACCTAGCTGGATTCTCTGTGTTGAATAGAATGGCGCAGATAAATTTGATATTATTCTTGGTCGCTACAACAGGTGTGAGGTGATTGTGAGTATTGAGGCCTCGCAAGTAGGGCCGCCATTGAAACATCAGAGGGGCCTTGAGTCTCCTGTACCGAGTCCAGGGGACGCGAGCAGATTTCAGTCAAGACGGACATTGTTTGGATGTACGAAAGCTGTCGCTCATGTGTGAGCTGTCCATCATGTGTGAGTGAAGGATCCCAGTCTGGTAGACGTCGATAATGCCAAGCCTCCAAAGAAGCAGCCCAAACCACCACAAGCGCCCTCGCGATGATTGGTCCGTGCTCTTTCAAGTCAACGTCTGCGCCCATTCCCACTCACAATCCTAGAGCTACATCACTCGCAAAGATGGTACCTTACATCCCTCTCTACCCACTCGAGGAGCTTAGACTGACGTGCGATCCGCAGGTTCAAGGCCAGCATGGTGTGGGCACATGGGCCCAGAAGCCACCATATACCACCTACAAATCACCTTATGGCCCCAAGTCTGTCCATCCTTTCACCATGTCTTAGAGCGTCGTCGCCATGGCTTCCCTGTTCTTCCCATCCATAGCATCCAAAGAGCTGACACAGCTTCTCCCAAACAGCTACCGTATCGGCCGCAACTTCCATGGCATCAGTGCCGGGCGCGCAATGAAATTGTACGTCTCTTCGGAACCCTCTTTCAAACCAGAACGCCCCTATATATGGATAGCGCAAGGGCTGACTCGGAAACTCTAAAAAGCTGTATCACAGCCGCTTCATTTGGCGCCGTAGGAGGCATATTCGCGCTGCAATTCTTCTCCGAGGTGCCGAAAGTGAGGACGGAGATAATGCAGGTGCGTCGCTTCAGGGCGATTCGTGTGATCTGGAGGGGGCGGAAGGCTGATACACATCTGTGCAGAGAATGCCAATTATTGGGGAATATTATGAGAGGGAAGTGCCGCCCGAGGATAATGTATGTTATTCCGAGATGCGACTATGGCTATGGTGAGGTTATGTTGCTGATACTATGGCGTAGCCGTTCTAGGTATTGCGAGGAGTGGGACAGAGGGTCTTGGTGGTGTCGATGCGATGGTGCGGAGACTGCATTGTAGTGCAGACTTAGACTCATGGGCCCAGAGAAAAAGCATTGTACATAGGTGGTCTCATACAGTAATCTTCTTGGGTCATAACATGCCAATGTTGCCGCTCCTATATGATACGCTCCAACTTCCAAAATCAAAGCCTCCGTCCCCCTATGTAAGTAGTCAAACATATCAAACAATGAATGAGAAGGATCCCATAAACCCAGAACTCCGTCGATCCTAATCCGCTTTCCCATATCCGCCTCCATTCAGCGGTCCCTCCTTGCCATCTAAATGGAAGAAGCCCCCTGTGCCACTTTTGGTTCTCCGTATCCTACCCTTCCCCCACACACTAATTGAGATGGCCATACCGATGAACAAGCCAAGCGATATCCACGGGTGGCTCGTAAGGGGCCCAGTAAGAGTGAAGAATACTTGTTGAAACACTCCGGTGCTGGATTTGGAGCTTAATTTGGGTGGATTGGAGACAACCTTGGGCAGGGTCTCAAGGATGGAAGTTCGCGAAGGGACGATGTAAGCGCCTGATTCCGTAGTATCCCAATAGCGGTGGTTCTAGCGAAATTAGTATCCTGTATTTCGAAAATTTGGTGGGGAAGAAACGCACATCTTCGTCACTGATGATTACCCGTTCACCATGGCCCACATCGATCCCATATGTCGATCTTAGCCAGCGTTCCCAGAAAACGCCATCAATCCAAGCAAAGCCAACTTGCTTCTTGTCGTCTTCGCGTATGGTGATTTGCATACTCTTCGCGGCACGTAAAGCCCTCTGGTCACCTCGGTCCTCTGCTTCTTCTTGTCGGAGTTGCTTGGCGTCTCTTTGCTCCTGGCGCTCAGACTGGAACGCGTGTGTCTGCTTCTCCATCCAATCTAAAGCTGCGTTCTTGATCTCGCGTTTGTCTAGGACAAATTCATCCGCCCGCTCTCGGGAGAGTATGCCGAGTACAACAAATTTCCCCTGCATGATCTCACGTGCGTTCGAAGCGGTCAATTCTGGAACCAAGGGAAGCCAGACAGATTGCATCCAGCTCAGGACTGCCCGGAAGTCGCGCATGTCCCTAGGCGACAGGGCACTATAATAGCTTGGCCTACCATCACGGGATACCAGGAGTCGAGGCCATGTCGATATCTTGAAACGCTCAGCAAGCACCGCACTATCGGTCTTTACGATTTTCGCGTGACCGACCAAGCTCAGGGTCAGTCGATCTAACGCCTCAAAGTCTTCGGATGTCGTCGCGTGGTCATAGAAGTATAAGAAGATCACTTCCTCTGTCTCCTCCATCTCCTTGAACGCCGCGGCATCCACATCAATGACTCCTTTCCCAATGTCCAAGGCTTTTTTCGCATATGAAACCAGATCTCCAAGGCCTCGAAGACCATCGTATTCAACGCGCTCGCCTCCTCGGAAGAAATGCATCGTTGGGTAAGCTTTGACATGAACATCTTTGCACAGCCGTGACTCTGCATCGCAATTGACCTCGCCAATGTTCAGTTTTCCTTGCAATTCTTTTGACATCTGAAGCCAGCTCGGTGCAAGGGCTTGACAATGATGACACCAGGGCGCATAGAACTTAATAAACCAGGGATCCTGGGTATTTGTCACAAGCTTCTGGAAGCTTTCTTGTGTCAGCGACACTGAAGTACCTATAGGATTCGGCGTGGCTTGGGACTTCGAAGGCTTCGGTACTTTCTTTACGCCTGTTTTGGGCTTTGGCGTGGGTGTCTCCGAAGATCCAGCAGTACTACCATCAGGATTGGGTTTCAATCCTGCCGCTATACCAGCAGGGGCACTCTTATCCTTCGCTACGGGTTTCTCGGGTTCTGCATCGGTTCCAACGGATGTTGCGCCCACATCTGGCAACTTCGGTCCATTCTTTGGTCGCGACCCTGGACGTATGGTCTCTAGGGCTTCCTCAACAAAGGCGCTTAGGCCTGCGATGTCCTTGTGACCCTCGAACTTCTTGACAAACTTGCCGTTGTTGTAGAGTGAAAACGTGGGAAAGGCGTTGATGTCGTGCTTGCTGCAGGCGTCACCGAATGCAACGCAATCCAAAGATGCGAAATGAAAATCATAGTAACGGTGAAAGGAGTTTAGATCTTGGGAGTCGGTAGTTTTTTTGGATGCCACCGGTTTTGAGGTCTGGGAGAGAATTAGAAATGTATGGGATCGCATTGTTTGTCTTGATACCTACATAATAGAATTCATATAACGTTTGCCAGGCTGGCGCTATAGCTATGCAGTGGTGACAATAGGGCGAGTAGTGCTTGACGAACCTGAACCATCCACTGATCAGTACACGTTGATCAAGGTCTGCGCGACAAGACAGTAGTGACAACATACCAGTACCCATCCTTGGTATCTTTATCAAAATCGTTTCCATTCAGCTCTTTCATTGGCGGCACTTTTACTCCGTTGAACGTCGTCGCCTCGTCTGATACAGCCTCGCTGTTGGTCGCCCCAGCAGCTGCGCCAGCATCTTTGGTCTCCGACAAGACGTCCTCCACCGTCAGCTTTCGCTGGTTTTCCTCGGCGTAGGCTGGAGACAATAGGGCAAGCACAAGAAGGATCCGCGATAGAAGGAATCGCATGGCGTCTCAGCCAGAGTCTCGAATTAAGAGGCTCTGCTCGGATGTTTTCAGTGCTGCTGTATCAGGCCTGGCAGCGCCTGGTGCGCACACTCCTAGTGATTCTCTAGTTCGATGCACTCGACGGCGATAAGGTCGTTAGGTATCTGTAAGCGATAGCCCTTCAGAGTGACGATTCTGCCCGTGGCTTTGCAGTCCTGGTATGGATTCAAGACATTCACACGCTACATACATGTATATGAGCTCAATGCGGCAGAATGCGGCAGAATGCGGCATGTGGCTTGACGGTGCCTTGGCAGGGCAGCTTACTCATTCGGGAAGTCGGTCGTAGACTATCACCAGGGAGCCAGGATCTCTACAAAATACCACTGTTCACGTCCAGCTTCCAACTGTAGGCAAGCTGATGTGCTGACGAAGACAAAACCACCTACACACAGGATGATCAAGCATCGCGTGGCACTGAAATATGAATGGGCAAAGAAGTTTGAGACGGATTTACCTTGCCGCCGCCAATCTTCATGCTTGGCCAAACAATCCATTTGACCGCTGCTAGCCTGCGACATAGGCCGCTCAAACACCAAATCCAACATGAATACAGCGAGTCACTATCCTATTCCCATCTCACCAGTGAAGCAATTGTCTCACTGATGCTGCCTTTCATCCTATTGTCTTACTTTCTCAGCGGTAACGCTTCACAATCATGGCGACCGAGGTAACAGGGTGACGAAGGCTCTCATTACAATGGTAATGCTTCTTGCTGAGAAGTTTCTTTCTTTATCTACGAGCATTGTTCATTGTTCCCTTTCCTTTGTTCTTTCAGTGTCTCTGGTGGCCCTCAAATAAGACCTCGACCTCTTTCTTCTCCCTGAAGCTGGACTTCTACAATCTCCAATACTGTAAACTTTCCACCCTCTACACCTCGACCAGAACTTTCTTACCATCGTCAATTCTACACTCACTATGCGTCCCTTCGCAGTCATCCCTCTCCTCTTGTCTCTCGTGGCTTTCATTCTCTCACTCCTCTGTGTCTTTGCTGGTTCAAAGACGGGGTACCTGGAGAATGCCGACCTCCTCACGGTAAGCTACAACCACTATCATTCGTCATATGCTCTTAGCAGCTAACATCGTTCTAGCTTAATACATCCATGCTTGGCCGGCCCACGCTCAATACCTCCAAGTCGCACTCCTCGCTGCTGAACTCCATCGAGGCTAGCATCAAAGGCGATCTCAACAGCCTCGCCGCAGACATAGCCAAAGATCTCCACATCCATGACTTCTATAGCATGCACATCCTCGACTACTGCGAGGCAAGTTTTCCCCAACCGTCTTGTACCCCCCTTGCTAACCGCCCGCCTGCAGGGTTACTTCACCCCCAGTCCCGTCGCCAATCTCACCGGACACCCCTCGAAGAACGTCACGAGTTGCTCCAACCACAGCTCAACCTTCCACTTCGATCCCGCGATGGCGATTCAGAACGAACTCAAGCACGGCGTAAACCTCACGGACCTCAAGTGGCCATCCGCCATCCAAGACGGCATCAACGGCATTAAGCTCGCCAGCAACGTCATGTTCATCCTCTACTGCATCGGCATCGCAGCCGCAGGCATCGCTCTGCTCGGCGCCTTCGTCGGGATCTTCGCAGCTGGTCGCTTCGGAGCTATGGTTAATTCCATGCTCGCTTTCGTAAGTCTCCCCCTCCGGAGAATAGGCTGTGGATTTGACTGACGAAATATGTATAGCTCGCTTTCTTCTCGTTGATGCTCGCTTCTGCGATCTCGACGGGGGTGATTGTTAAGATTACGGATTTGGTTAATAAACATGGGAGTGATATTGGGGTGGTGGCTGAGAGGGGTAATACGTTCATCGGCATGACTTGGGCTGCGACATTGCTGGTGCTGTGTGCATCTGGTATTTGCTTCGTTGAGATCATTATTGGACGACGTAGAGAGGCATTGTAGAGGGAGGTTTGAAGGGGGAGCCTTGGTCATGGACCATATGGTTCTAATCCTCTGTATCATATATGTAAGGTACCCAGAAAAGCATGCTTCTTGATAAATTTCGCTTGAAAGACACTTCAGTGGATTTCTATCCCTGACTCTACAACCCATACCGTACTTCCCATCATCCACAAAATCTTCGGATCCAGTCCTTAACCACCCCAGGTCGCCAATATCCTCACTACGTCCCACCAAAAATGCTCTCTTCTGCTCTCGTAGATTGCCTACGTTCTTCTGCAACCCGCTCCGATTTCCTTTTCGCTGAAATATCCGGCAGGACGGCAACGCGGGGAAGAATCTCCCTCAGTCCCTACAGAAGTGATCCTCGCCACCCAATCTGGATATAGCTATCAAGCTGTAGAACTATTGTCGATATGGTAATTCAGCTAGCCCTTCAGCTGCTGCCAGACGTAGGCGATCTGGGGTGCTCGTTGATAGTTAGCACTCCCCGAAACTAAGCCGAGTACCGTGAGTTGTAATTTATGGATAGCGTGCTCAGGCCGGGGGTCTTAGAGACCACGCCTTGGTACGGTGATTGTGAAGAGTTTGAGTAATTTGAGATCAAAGTTGAAGTTCGAGAGTTTCCAACGTTTACACGATGTCACGCTGGGTAGCTCGACTGATACAGACCCATAGGCTAATGGGCATTTGGTCCCTTTGCCTTCACGGAGCATGGACCTTGATGTCCGGATACGCCCGTCTGTGGACTCGAGATGAAGCAGGGTAAGTGTCTTCGGTAGCCTTTAGACATCGCGGAGCCAGTCCGAGCAGCTTCTGTATGCGGGGCTGTGCAAAGCCATCGATGTCATTTGCTGTAGGCCAAGCATCGAGTGTACCTCATCTCCAACGGGCTCCAAATAGAGATAAACCAGGCTTCGCTTTCGTTTTCTCGGCGTCCGCGTTCTCGAGGTATAGGACAGACTGGCCTTTGACGTTCAGAGTGAGATATTTATACTTGAACTCGGCTTGATCCGGCCTTTTGATCATATGCAGATTGACGACTCCAGTGCGCTCAGACCCCTCGACGTTGAAATGCATCAAGAGATGCTCTGCTCCTGTCCGGTCTTTGCGCAATGTTGAGGCAATCGGCCTTGCCCTGGCCCATTTACTAGACGTCGGTTCTCCAAAAGCTCGAATCTTGTGACCAGACCCAAGTAACTCTAGTGCTCGGGCATCGCCGCGAATCCGATCCACGGCGCGATTAAAGTGGCGGGTTTTGCTATCTGCAGAGAAAACCTCGGTGTATAAAAGGTATATGACACCTCCCTGGCTGGTATAAGCTTCCGATGTACATACTGCGTGTAAGATGGTGTTCATACCGTCATGAAGACCCCGGTCATGATGAGTCCGAGGTTGAAAGTCTGCTGTGTCGTTCTTGCGACCTTCTCTCGCCGGCTCAAATCTCGCCATTGGACACGGCCGTCATCGCTGACTACAGTCACTTGTCTTCTTGATGCGCTAGGCGAGCTTGATTTACCGGTCTGCGTGGCATATGTTCGGAGGGTAGGTTCAGGATTGAGCCATGTTCGACGTGTCACTGCTCTGGCGTTGACCAGATACAGCTGAGCTAGCTGACGAGGCTTTACAGACCTCATCATCCTGTGTTATCCGATCTTTCCTTTTCGACTTGTCTGGTCATAGCATTGTGGTTGACTAGGTATCTATCAGCGAATGACCGAAAGCCCCGTCCTGAACTTTGAGGTTATACCTAACTTCCTGGCATTCGTCAGAAACCTCGGGCCGGAGATTATGCGACGTGAACATGCCGCTTACTAAGTAAGGGCCACCTCAGGATGGGGGTCTGGCAAGTTCATCTGTAAACAAGTGGCACAGTCCTTACTCGAGACAGTTACTCTAATCACCGCGGCTCCTAGAATTTTGAGTTATTATTGACTGTCCAAATCCGAAATCGCTGGGATGGCTCTTGCCACGAAAGCTCAATCGCAGAAAATATTCGAGAAGCTCAAGACAAAGCCGGCGAACAGAGTATGCATCTAGCTTGCGATGCATAAACAGGATGGCTAATTCAGATTTACAAGGTGTGCTTCGATTGCGGCACCAAAAATCCGACGTGGTCCTCCGTCCCTTTCGGCATTTACCTCTGTCTCGACTGCTCCTCGAACCACCGCAATCTTGGTGTCCACATATCCTTCGTCCGATCCACAAACCTCGATCGTAAGCAATTTGGACACCCAGAGGGGATGCCAACTGACTGGTTGCATAGAGTGGCAATGGGATCAGCTACGGACTATGAAGGTTGGGGGAAATGAATCCGCAACCAAGTACTTCCAGACGCACGGGGGTACAGCTGCTCTGGCCTCGAAAGATGCCAAGACGAAATACACCTCCAGCGCTGCTTCAAAATACAAGGATGAGCTGAAGAGGCGGGCTGCAGCAGATTTGCTGGAGTAGGTTCAGATTTTGCCCCTGTCAGGATGTCACTCAATTCGGCACAGGTATCCAGAAGCAGTGGTCATCACGGACATTGTTGCGGCTGTTCCTACTGCCGATGGAACAGCAACACCTACAGATAATGACGATTTCTTTTCCTCCTGGGATAAGCCTGCTATAAAGAGACCTAGCAACCCCCCTTCGAGAACGCAAACACCCCCAGCAGTCAGCAGAACAGCTTCTCCATTCCTCAATCCTAACACAAACGGCAATGGCCCACTGAGACCAAAGTCACCCCTTGCCAACGCTGATACCGATTCATCGCAATCCGCTTCCACGGCGTCGCGTGCTATACCTTCTGCCGCTGTCCGCAAAACCACAACAGGCGCACCTCGAAAAACAAACGTCTTGGGCACCAAAAAAACACAGAAGCTTGGCGCCAAGAAAATAGGGGGCGGAGACTCGCTGGATTTTGAGGAAGCCGAAAAGAAAGCCAAGGAAGAGGCAGAACGGATAGCCAAGCTGGGTTACGACCCCCAAGCAGAGCAGGCCGCAAGTGAATCGAAAGCCAAATCTGCAAGCATTACCGAAAACCCCAAGATAATCTCTCCTACCCCACTGAGCCCAGGCAAGACCAGCAGCTTCGGCGCCACGGCAGGGCACAAACGCTCCGACAGCGAAACGGAGAGGCTGGGCATGGGTGTGGCGAGATTGGGATTCGGGCAGATAGGTGGTGCCAAGCCTGCAGCTTCAGCGCCCAAAAAGATGGGGTTTGGTTCTACAGGAGCCAGCAAGGCTGTAGACGAGGGTACGCGGACTGGCTTCGTGTTCAAGCTGGTGGAAGCTAAAGTGTTCTCAGATGACGACGAGCGATACGCTCGAGCCAAATTCGGCGCTCAAAAAGGCATCTCGTCGGACGAATTCTTCAGCAAAGGCTCGTATGACCCGAGTGCTCAAGCCGAAGCAAAGAATCGTCTGCAAGGGTTTGAGGGCGCCACTTCGATCAGCTCCAACGCCTACTTCGGGCGGCCTGAGGATGATATACCCCAAGCGGACGAGTATGGCAATTACGGCGATCTGGAAGGGGCAGCTAGGGATTTCGTGAGGAAATTTGGTGTTACGGCTGGTGACGACCTGGAGAATTTAACTAATGTACTGGGAGAAGGAGCTACGAAGTTACGAGGTAAGCCTATCAATTTCATATGCTACTCGAGAGGTTGTTCGCTGATGTGGACGTTCAAAGGTGCTATACGGAATTATTTGCAAGGCTAGAATATCTAAATTTTAGACATGGCAATGCGGACCACCACAGTCAGGGGTTTATGATAATGTGATCTGTACGCCGGGAGAATGACTAGCATCTAATGCATGAAAGCTAGATTCAGACGATGTCTACATCCGTACCCAAGGTTCGTACTGGGTAGGGTACGCCCTTGTGCAACGGAGCTGCGAGATCTGCCTACTCGGCTTAACAATAGTCGATAGAAAGCTAGTTCTCAAATTTAGCCAAGTAAGCTTTCTCCAAATGTTGTGTCCAGTCGTCTAAGCGTCGAGTAGCTCTTCCAGCTAGTAGTGAGTTGGGTCCTGAGCAAAAGCATAAAATGTAAGTCTGCTACTCGGCAGGCTCTTTCCTCAAATCTCGAACCCTGTCTACCATCTTCCCTACGGCCATCTCCTACCAAACATATTGAGCCATGAAAAGGCTGCACTCACCACCTCTCCTGGAAGAAGAAAACCCGAATACCCCCGTACATGCATCAAAATCTCAATATATCTCCCGTTTCCCCACTCCCTCCACTCAACCCCCTACCCTCCTCCCTCTTCCCCTCTCCTTGCCCGCCCTCCTCTTCCTGTCCCACCTCTCACAATAAAACACCCTAATCCAAAAAAAACCACTTGAACTGCCAACCCCCTCCCCCTCCCACAGCGTCCCCAAACCCAAATCCCTCTTCCCCCCCTCAAGACCCTAAGTCACTCACCCAGCCACACTCCCCCTCCCCTCGTCCCCCCCCCTTCCCCCCTTGCCCCCCTGCCAGTTGTGGGTATATAATGGATCTATCACATGGATCTATGTGTGGGTGGAGATATGGATGGGGTATGGGGGGGCTGAGGTTGGTGTGTGTTGGAGGCTAGTGTGGACTTTGTGCGCGGGGAGGGGGGAGGGGGGGACGGCGAGGGGTAGGGTTTCTTTCTGGGGAGGGTAGATAAGAGGACGGAGAAGAGGACGGCTGGCGAGCGAGGGTGGTACTACTAGGCCAGGGAGGCTGATGTGGCCAAGCTACTTTATTCTTCAGTTGTGCGTTGCTTCGAAACGGTGCGACTCTTGCCCGTCGCCTGGTATCGTGAAAGGAGCATGCAGAGCTCGGGAAGTCACGGGTGCGCTGGGTGTGGCGTTGGTGATTTTTCGATTGGTGGTTTTGTGTGTCTGAGGGTTATGGGAGGCTGTTCGTGGAGGTGCTTGGTTCTTGAGATATGTTTGGGGGTTTCTTAGAGATGGGTTGGTTGGGTGGTGGTTGTAAGGGGTGAAAGTGGGATTTTGTAGGTTAGTAGGCGAGGCCGAAGAAGTGGAAGGGAACAAGAAAAAAAGTTGGTCAGATCGGGAGAAGTTGGCCGTCTACCCCAAGACATAAGATCTGCAATGAGAGCAAACAAGAACTTCGAAGGTATCGAAATTACGAGAATGTTCTCAACTAGAAAGATATATTCTATCAAGATTTTGTTTTCAGGGGAGCCAGTGCTGTGGAAAAAGACGGAAGAGAAGCGAAAGAGTCGAAGTTTAAGAGCACCCAAAGGTAACTGAACATCCACTCACAACTTACTATCCACCCACCTCGCCCCCCTCCCCTCCACCCACGCCCTAACCCCCTCCCTCATATTCTCCCCCCCCTCCATCGCTTTCCACCCCCCCTCCACCAACGCTCTACTCCCCTCCTCCACCCCTCCCCCCTCCCACCCCAACCCCACCCCCTCCTTCCCCACAATCACAGCGTCGGGACTATTCCCCGCCACCACCCTCGCCCACTCCACCGCTCGCTCCACCACCTCCCCTTCCTCCGTAACCTCGTTCACAAGCCCCCATTCCCTGGCTTCCTGAGCGGAGAGGGTGCGCCCCGTGAGGGCCATCTCCATGGCGCGTTGCTTGCCGACTGTGCGGGCGAGGCGTGGGAGGGCGCCGGCGAGGGCGATGAGGCCGCGCTTGACTTCGGGGAGGGCGAAGGTTGCGAGGGGGGAGGCGAGGACGAGGTCGGTGTTGATGGTGATTTCGCAGCCGCCGCCGTAGGCGAGGCCGTTGACTGCGGCGATGACTTATGGGAGGTGGGGTCAGTGGTATGATCTCAGGCTGAGTATGAAGAGAAGGCGGCGGTATGGGAGAGGGACGTTGTACTGGAGACGGATGTTGGGTCTCTGATGATGCTGGATTAAAGAATTGTGCTAGGGTGACATACTGGGTTTCTTGCCCTTCCTTCGCGATAACCCGCCGAAGCCTGATGCTGGCATGGGGTCTCTCTGTATGTCCGATGAATTCAAGGAGTTCCATTCTGCATCCGGTCGTCAACTTCTGCTCATATGATACCCTGTATCCCCTGCCCCGCTCATCCCCATCCCCATATCTCCTTCCTCACTTCCTCACTCCCATTCCACCCCCACCCCATCTCTCAAACCCACCTTTCAAATCCGCGCCCGCACAAAAAGCCCTCCCTGCGCCCGTAACAATCCCAACCCTCAAACTCGGCTCGTTGTCAAACCAGCTCCAAATCGCATCCAATTCGCTGTTTCCTGCGGAATTGATGCAGTTCAGCGCTTTGGGCCGGTTGAGAGTGACGAGGAGGATGTGCGCAGGGGAGGGGTAGGAGAGGGAGGTAAAGGATGTGGGGGGTGGAGGGGTTATAAATTGTGGGGGAGGCATGAGGGGGGGCCGGAAAAGGAGGGGGGGGCAATGGTGAGAATGAGGGCGACGAGGGGAAAAGGAGGTGAGTATTGAAAGTTATGGAAGGAGTAAGGATGAAAGGTGAGTCGTGGATACTATATCCTGAGCGGGGTGAGGTGCTGGTGCTGGAACGAGGGGTGCCGAGGCTCAATGATCTGGGCTTGGCAATGGGAAAAGGGGTCGATTCTGCAGTCTCATTTCATGCTACCAGCCATGGGAAAACAAGCAATACATAAGAGTTGAAGGATGTGAGTCGAGTAAAATGCTTGTGGTCTTCGCAGAGGGACGTAAGCACCCATTTATACCTGTTCTTCGTCAACATTTCAATCTCAACCCCAAATCTTTGAGTAGAATAAGCAACAGGAAACGGTTTCGGTCTGTCCCTTTGCCTCGGTGCTCGGTTGAAGTCAACGGTCGACCAGTACTTATTGCATTCGTTCCTGAGAGAAGCAGCCTCAAATCAAGGTAGGCGGTCATACCAGTCCATATGCATACCAGACGAGTTAAGCTTCTCCTGTTCATCCCTGAGCAGCGGCGAGTTAACGCCGCGGATGACCTTTTCTGAATTTTCAAAGAAATTCGGGGGCACCGCTGAGTCTTCGCTCTGCGACCTCGATCGATTCGCTGAGGAGGACGGACCAGGCTGCTTCTGTCCTTTCTCAGGTGCGTCTCCTGTCCTTTCGGAGTCTGGGGCGCCAGAAACTGCACCTTCGAGCAATTCAGACAGCAGAGAGTGGTGAGGTTGGACTGGGGAGGCAAGCGAGTCGTTACCTGGCTCTGATCCCACAAGAAAGGATGAATGGATCACTTGGGACTGGAATTTCTCACTTTCATCACTCGACGAGGTGTGCCTCCTGGCAAAGAAGGCTACGTCCAATTCAGCAGAGGAAGGATCCAGTAGGCTCTTCGACAGGTCGTAGCCCTGTGCAGTTGGAGGTGTATTTTCATAACTTTCCGCCTCGGAAGCCACAGCATCCTCACCTGTTGATTCGCGTGATTGATATGCATTACCGGCTATCTCGTAACCAAGTCCCGCAGACGGGCTTCTTGCCACGTTGCCAGCGAAGGGCTGCAGAATCGGTGAGATCTCGTGAGGGCTGCCTAGATCCATTCGCCTTAGTTGTTCACTTACAGCATTCGAAGTCATTGGCTCAACTTTCGGCTGAAGGGCAGCGTATTCCGCCGGGTCAAACCCTTTGATGACGATAGGGTCGCGAGAGGCTTCTGGTTCAAATCTAGGGTGCATGCGCGGCCTTTGCTGTTCGCTTGTTTCCTTTGTCTGCTTGGCCCAGCCTGAGTATACGTGGTATCTCACTGGTGGCCTTTCTCCTTTTGGGACTGTGCCATGAGATGGCATGGTAGAAATAGAAGGATGCTCATGCGGCTCATTCTCTGGAGCATCGTTGCTGCTGCTGCTGCTCCTGTGGTCGCGGCTCCTCTGGTCGTTGCTATGATTGCCCTCGCATCGTGTTTCGGAGGGCCATTTGGACGAGGTTGTAGTGCCTACATCCATCGGTAAGCCTAGACCATCTCGTTGAATCACTTTGCCGCTGCGGGCCGCTACCGCTTCGTCAACTGCCATCACTAGACGATGTTCTTGTCTCAGCATGCGCCGTAAAACCTCGCAACAGTGAAAGAGCGAAGAGCTGGCTGTTCTTACCGTGCTGTGGGTACCCCATCTCCAGATGGCTTTTGAGGAATCGGTTCTGGGCGTCGGTCCGGCTAGCACTGGAAGTGCCCCTGCCAAATATCGTAGCTGCGAGAGCCTCCTGCTGAGATACAGGTAGCCCTGTCACTGCCTTCTCTCGATGGCTTTCGCTCCGCTCTCTTGCTTGTCGGCTTCGCTCCCTCGTCTCCATCTTCAGGAAAGAATGTAACACCATGTACGGCTCATTGTTCGCGGCCGCTGCAGCCGTGCTGATACTTTCAGCAAACAATCACAACCTTGCAAGCAGCGTACAGTGATAGCACTCACCAGCCTTCTCCCAAGTCCTGCATGAACGTGGAGACCGGCGCCCAATAACCAGGTTCGCCATTTGTTCTAAGCAGCTCGAAAAAGAGTCGAGCCTCGGTAGCATTGCTTTCGTTGGCGCGAATGCGGCCAAGTATAAGGTTGACGAACTTGAGATATTGCTCTTTGCGTACCGGAGCGGATGGCTCCCATCGTGACGGCTCGAACATGGACGGAGCGATTGTCCCCAGACCTCGCCCATTGCTGCTGTCAAGCTCGCGGCTCGGCAGATGGAATGGTTGCGGCTCGGTTTCGTTCATTGTGGCCCTTGTATACCCAGGTTGCCGTGGTACTTGCAAGTGGTGCTAGTTGTATCTTGTGTGGTGGCTACCAATGGAAACCGCCGAGTTCATAGACCCTGGACTGTGTAGCCTTTGGAAATGAACAAAGCAAGCCCACTATTACCATGGCCAGCACCCTAATTGACGAGTATCTGTTGCTTCTTCGGCGTAGCGTCGTGTGTCACATTCAAGAGCTTGGGGTACACTGTATAAAGCTAGAGATATAAGACCCATCGGGTGAGGTTGGAGGAGTCATGGGGCCTCGAAGGAGGAAAGAGCAGAGGAGCCGTATGTCCCATTCACTTTTTCGACCAAGATTGAAGTCGTGAAATCGTGATTCCGTTACTATGCTAAGAATTGCTCAGAGCTAGAGGAGAAGTGCTTTTTCGATATCCCTACCTGAGCCATGGTAATTTTCAGCAGTAGCGAGTTACTCGTCTTAGTCTACGTGTTTCAAAATGGCCCCCACCAATTGTTTTCCAGACACTTTCAGATCTACTTCTTCTCGCTCTGCACCTTCTCGACCACCTTCAAGACCTGAGAGTACAGCTTGTCGCCCTCTTTGAGCCCACACACCTCCTGTACCACGGTCTTCGCATCCTGCTGCATTTTCTTCGCTAGTTCAACACTCTCTTCATCATCCTTCACATCCGTGAAGCGGAAAGCCATCTCCATAGCCCCAAGCAGGGCATCGACCTTCTCCCCCATCTCTGCCAATTCGAAAGCTGGACCAACGAAGCGCTCTTTACGGCTGAGCTTTCGAAGAGGAGCACGACCAACACGCTCGACGACATCTTTGAGCATTGGGTTGGAGATACGCTTGATGATCTTGTCCACATATTCCTTCTGCTCATGCTTGCCAATGCCATGCTTAGTGACGATTAGGTGAGATGTCTCAGCCAGGCAGTTGTGGACAATCTCGCGGATCTCCTTGTCGTCTAAGGCTTCGTCAATCGTTTTCTTCCCGCGAATGTGTCCGTAGTACGCTGCTGCAGCGTGTCCAGTATTGACGGTGAAGAGCTTCCGCTCAATGTAAGGAGTTAGGTTATCGACCCAATGGATAGCATGTATCTCAGGATGCCCAACGTCCTTGAAAGGAGTCTTGTCTACCACCCACTCGTAGAACGTCTCGATCTTGACATTCAAGCCGGCATTGGGGTCTTGCCCTGGGACGATACGGTCGATGGCCGAGTTGGCAAAGCGTGCACGATCTTGAATAGTACTTAGACGATCTTTCGGAGTGTTCTTGGGGTCCTTGATAAAACCCGCAAGGGTATCGGTAGCGTTGATGGCATTCTCGCAGGCCACGACCGCGACGGGCTTAGACTCCTTGCGGGCGTCGATGCCCTTAGCGATGACCGGAGCAATGAACTTGAGGATATTAGGGCCCACAGCGCAGGTCACCTGCAATGTCTCTCAGTATAAGGTCTTCTCTGAAAGCAATCAATATATCGGCATACCATGTCTGCTGTAGCAATCTCCGATACCACATCGGCTTCGTTGTGTTTCGAATTGATCGCACGGTAGTTGGTGATGGTATTGACTTTCTCCCCCTCACCCCCAATCTCAGTCACGGTGTACTCCTTGGTCTTCTGAAGCTGCTCGATAATGCTGTCCATAACATCAACGAAGACTACCTAGGCCTGGGCTTAGTACTATGTCATCAGGTTCATTCGCAGGGGAATTTATGAACCTCGAAGTTGGATTGACACATCTTTTCCGCCACAAAACCACGCCCGATGTTCCCTCCACCGAAGTGCACTGCTTTCTTTCCCATCTTGGCTGTGTAAATGCAGTCGTGGAAAGGATTCGTAAATTTGATCAACCTGCACCTAGCATGTCAATTACGATGAGCATAGCACAGTTGAAAACTATTGTAAGTAGACTCACAATCCAATATGTTTGGGTGAGAAGGACCAAGAAGTGGAGTGAAATATGACAAAGAGGTTCAACGTTGTTGTGGGTGGGTACATGTATGACTATGTGGGGTTTGGATGCCAAGGCGCCCGGGCTGAGCGGGCCGACGCTCAGACCGGATTCTTGGGATCGATCCAAGCGGTTTGCTCCCCAACGTCTTGAAACGTTGAACTGTCGCGCACCTCGGATCTCATAGCCAACTTCTTGCCATGCTGATGACCGGCCTGGAAACACCCAGTCCAGAATCTACATAGAATGTACAGGTGGAGTAAGTATGCTCAAGCCGATCTTTCTCGAACTCATAGGCCAGCGTCCGTACGGAGTCCAAAGTTGCAAAGATGAGACTAGAGCCGGATCGCACCGAATGCTGTCAACCATCTCATGCTCCTACTTCTACTCAAGCTACAAGTATCTCTCACCCAGACACTCAGGAATGGCACATTCGGTTGCCAACCAATAGCAGACTACATGGTCCACCAGTCCGTGACATGATTCTATATGCAACACGTGCGCCGCTCTCCTGCATATGTCATAAATCCAAAGCCCCACAGCCATGAACATACTCGTAACAGTAACCTGAATACTCCTAGACGGTCAGGGCGGCACTATCGAATCCCTCAAGAAGCCCTCCCATTCTCCTCCTATCCATGCCTTCCGCCACGAAAGCAATCATCTTCGATTTCGACGGCACCCTTTTCGACACCCACGACTCCATCGCCCACACCCTAGCCCTCACATTCTCCCATCTCCTCCCCCCCTCCATCACCCCTCCATCCCGCGCCGCCATCGCCGCCTCCATCTCCGCGGGTCTTTCCCTCCCCCAGACCATAACCCAGCTATACCCATCCTCATCCCACATCCCAGCTCTCGATGCCGCACTCCTAGACAAGTTCCTCGCCACGTACCGCTCGCTATACAAAACGTACGGCACACCCCTCATCAAACCCTTCGCACATGTCCACGAATTACTCAGCGACCTACGCGCCCGCTCCATCTCCTGCGCCATCCTTTCCAACAAAGGCATCGCCGCGGTGCGTGATGTCCTCGCCGCCCACCATCTCTCCTCGCTCATCGAGCTGGTGGTAGGGGATGGCGAGCCAGCCGCTTGTCCGCGGAAGCCGGACCCTGGCAGCTGGACGATGGCGATCAAGCCGGCATTCGAGCAGCGGGCGGAGGTTGTGGGTTTGCAGGCGGAGGATGTGCTTGTGGTGGGCGACACGGAGGCGGATATCAGGTATGGGTGGAATATCGGGGCGAGGAGCGTGTGGTGTAGCTATGGGTATGGTGAGCTGGGGAAGTGAAGAAAGTTGGAGCCGGAGTTTATAGTGGGGAGTCTGGACGAGGTGAAGGGTCTGTTGTAGGGGACTTGGCGGTGCGATCTGTTTCAGATCAATTCTGTTGGTGTCATCAAGAGAAGTTGCAGAGCCGCCACAAGGGATTTGATGTTATCAAGTTATCCAGGCATGTCTCCTCGTCTCCTTTAACCCTTCTGGCCACTCTAGTGGCCCTGCTATTGGGCTAGGCAGAGGATTAGCAAGCGTTGTAGCAGTCTAGCACGATCAGAGCAAGCGTACTGCGGCGCTAGCCTAGCTTTAGTCACTCTTGATCTGTAGGCATAGGCGCACACAGTACTCCCAGAGTCAAAACGCATGGACGATGAAGACAATGTTCGAACAAAATCCATTGCCTACGCGTTGCTTGGATCTTATTCTTGATTTCGGTGTGGCTTGACTTTAGGTAGGCGATGCTCATTGTTGAGCTAGTTAAATAACCTTCTCGGACATGCTCAGAATAAAGACCTTGCAATTGCAAGCGTCAGAAGTAATGTTACTTGCTGTGACCATCGTGCTTTCGCTGTCCCTCACCTTGGTGTCCTTCTCGCACGAGGCGGTCGCCATCATGATCGAGAACCTAAAGGAAGAGGCTTCCACAGACCAGCGCGTCCGGTGGTAAAACCCTCGGGAAGAGAGGGGAGATAGCCAATAGAGGGTAGAACGAAGTTATTGCCATTGGGTGCTCCAGTAGTCGGACGTCTTCTCCGTGAACTAGAAGAATCTTATATCAACCTCCTAGCCGGAAATCATGTGTCTGCTTCTGGCAATCGTCCCATACTAGATTGCAGCGGCGACTGAGGTTGATTGACCATGCTTGATTCGAGGTTCTGAGAGGACTTTGTCGACCCTCTTCGGAGATTTCGCCGTGGATGCATTCGAAATTTCCTTCCGGAACATTGCGATTCGGAAGGCTTCTCCGTGAATTATGACAATAGGTGTTGCTCATGCAGCTACTAGCTTTATCACGTGACTCGCTTGGCTCTTACGTATGTTATAGCCTCGGTTTTGGGCTCGTGCTTGAGAACGGCAGCGATCTTCAGGGCATGCAGCCAATGCAGAAAAGATGAGATGCGGCTCGGTCTAGCTCCTTCGAGACGAATGAGTGTAGGAAGACGTATAGGAAGAAAAAAAACATGCAGGAGGTAAAGGGGTGGACATATCGTTCTTAATCAACATGTTCGGAGCTCTCGCCGTGGACAGGATGGATCCGCAAGCCACACCAAGGCTTCAAAGTATAACAAACACCACCACCCCACCTTGTTTTTCAGAACCGAACACTGATCAAAGCACACTCCAGTCTTTTCGCTCTCCAATAGCTAGATCAAATAGCCAGCACGCGGCTGCATTGTTGTGCAAGTCACTGATCTCTCAAGACCTCCCCATCTCATCCCTAGTGGCCGGCTTGCAAATGGGGATGCTGCGGTGCCGACGTCCAGATGACCGCCGTCTAATTATGATCATGTCGAGAGCCTTTCTATTCGTTCGGAATAGTGTCGGTGAAGGGATAAGATCTGTGCAAAATAGGTCGTCGGCATTGGCTCCGTGAATGTGAAAGCGAACCTGCAGGGGGGTTTGGGTAGAAATATGGAGATTCTGCGTTGAATCATGTGCTTGTTCAGAATACTGGCGTCGCCCAGAGGTACGGGGGAAGGCAAGCTGAGGCCTGAACAAGAGAAAATATTAGCCGCTTCTTATCCAGCTTGATGACCAAGCTTCTTCTGAGTCGGTCCTTCGCGTGATGGCTACAGTGATCGTGGAAATCAAGCATTCTGGCTCGACTTGCGTCCACTGTGAGGCCAAGAAGGGATTTGCAGATGATGGAAGTGTGAGGAAGAGTACTGGTAGCTTCATCGTCGTGAAGGGCCATGACTCATGACGACGTGATATTTAAGATATTCTGTCTTGGAGGTTGTATGTTCAGGCATAAAATAAGGTAAGATAATAAGAGTTGGTGGAGCGACAAGAGACTAACCAAATCGCGTAATCAGATCATCCCTTTTTTACCCTATCTTAGCTTACGGATATCCGGAGTTGTTTCCAATCCCCATGAACTTGACGGTGAAATTCAGATGTGATTGAAGTAAGCGTAGGCGATAGGAATAGAGTAGCAGCACCAGGCGAGCCATTCACATTTCTCGAGGGAAACGTCACGTCACGGCGATCATGGCAAGGCTTGCCTCGTTGTATTCGCCTCCGCTCTACGTCTGCATACGTCGACCGTTCTGTGAAAGGTTTCGACAATTAGCTTTTTCTGCAAATCCGATATTCCCCAATCCTTCTTTGTAGGCACGACACACGCGCTGACTTGAGGCACTGTCAAACAAAGGCAGACCCCGTATTTTGGGCCAAAATGCCCATACTAATCTGCCCTACGAGCAAAGATTCGCTTATGCGTGCCAAAGCTGCCACGCACAGCCCAGAATTCGCATGAGGGACCAGGGCTAGATAGCTCGTGTCGACACAACCGTGGGCTTGTGGGCTGGATTCTGTCGGTATTTGCTTGACGACCGCCAGAGAAAGGTTCTTGCGCTCCTCACCGTGGAGTTCTTTCAGGGTGGCAAACAATGCCGTCAACCATCTTGGAGGGTGGCGTCGGCAGTAACTTATCTCCCTTCATGGACCAGCCAAAAGGACGTTCAACGGCAAGACCACATCTCCCAGCAGCTCTCACTCCGCGGCGACCTCTCCAGCTTGTTTGCAAATCTCACGCTGGTCGCGAGGTAGACCAGGCGGAACTCATCGACTGTAGGCACACAACTCAATCTTTCTGTCACATCATCAACGTACACTGAGACAATTGCCACATGCTTGGTAGCTTTTGTGCACACTTTGGCGTGCTAGGTTTCTGGGTTTTGATCAGCAAGCGCTATTGACTCACCGAAGCATATAGTGCCATAAGTAGGTACACAATGCACAGCTTGAGAAAAGCTCGGCCGGTACGCAGGACGATCGCAGGCCATCAGCTCAGTCTCGTCCTCCTTCGCAAAGGTTTTGTGGGTTTCTGGTCGACCATCTCGGTCGCATTCGGATTGTGGCTGTGGGCGTATCGACGAGCACTCGGTAAGTGGACACAGGGTCCCTTGTCTCAATTGAAAGCCATCGGATAGAAATCTCCGGCTCTGGTCTTCAGTCGTTAAGCAAGGAACCAATCTGCAGATACCTCCGGGACGAAGACTCCCGCCGAGACCGCTTCTGATTCGGCTGGACGACCTGCTCCTCCCACTCGGCGACCCAATTGTTTGCTATCGAATTGTCCATGAGACGAATGATCTGCTCCGTTGGTTGTCGATAGGTGAGTCTTGTACAAGCGTCAAGGATCTCGTCCATGGAATATTCGATCGGCTCGCCAATTTCTCCGTCAGCAGCTGGCGGGAGTTCGACATTCAGTTCAACGGCTGTCTGGCGGAAAAGCGCCGATATAGGTCCACAGACAGCAAAGCCTGCACTGGTCTTTGACAACATCTCCATGCAAAATACCGCAACGTCTGATGCCGGTGGTTCGTTAGGCGAGTACCGAAGAAGACCATCTCCCAGGTGGAGAATGCAGAAGCTTAGTAACGGTGTTTGGTATCGGGTTGTATACAATCGCCGTGAATGCTCTAACAATTCTAACCCACAGCGGGCATGGTAGACTGTCATTCGACGCAGCTCGTCTTCGTCGGGTGCACTGAAATAATGGCAGCTTAGCAGCGGCATAAGGTGCTGTAGCAGCGCTGTATGATACACCACGCTAGACATGAGTTAGAGGCAACCGTACTGAGCCTTGATATTTTGGTGAACACTCACTGGAGGTAGAGTACGTTTGGCAAGGGTTGAGCTTCTATGTCCACTTGTCGCAGCGCAGCCGGTAAGTCCTCTTTCCATTGAGTGTAGTGCTTGTAAAGTGTAATAACCTTGTGTGCGGTAATCTTCCCCGAATAACCACAATATAGGTTCATGCAATCCCGACAGATGCGGAACAGTTTGGCTTGAAAGTAGGCTGTCAAAATAGCATGACTTGGTCTTGTAGGCATCTCTTTCTCGTCACCGACAGATCGATAAAAACGCCAGATTGCGTCGTCTTTGTCCATCCGGACATGCTCGAATGAAACTTCATGAGGTAGGTCCGGTGTGTAGAACTTCTGGTACGTTATACCCACAGAAGCTCTGGATGAATTAGCGGATACAATGGTCAGGCACCTGAGAGCTAACATACGTATTGAGAGTATTGATGCCCCAAGCTGTGATTTCCTGGGCTTCCATTGACTGATTTTCCGTTGCGCTTATAACGTTCTCCACAGCAGACCGAAGGTAGCCCAGGGCTTTTCGAGCCTCGCTGGAGCTGAACTCGACAAGGTACATGACCGCAAAGGCTTGTACAGAGGTCATCTCTTGATAGGTGTTACGAGTCAGGTGCTTCCGAGCCTCGTTCATGAATCCTTCTCGCAGTGTCGCTGCATCCCCAATGTCCCCCTGGGGCAGCTTGGGACTGTGAGCACCTTCATTCTCCAACAAATGACATGCCATAGCGCAAATAGCATTTACCAGTGCGCGAGAACAATAATGGCCCTCGTTGGTCCGAAAGCTGTACTTGAAGTCCAACTCGCTGAACAGCATATGGATGGGATGCACCCAGGTAAAGTATAAGTTGAACAAATGCCCGATCAAGGTTTGGCTCGAACTGACATCCGTCCAAGCGATATCAGAGTCATTCGACCTAGCTCTCTTACCTCGAGACAGACCGTCTTCGTCCTGATATTGGTTCTCAAAATCTTTCACGACATTGAGCAGGTCTCGTCGCGAGTTGTTGTTGGGTTCTATGTTGATATGCCTTTTCACGTGGACCTGCTGGGTCACCCAGTCTGCAACCTCTTGATGCGACTCTCCGGATCTGAGTTTCGTAACGATCTCCTTGTCGTGGCCGTTCTTCGAGATTGTTTGGAGAATCGTGTTGGACCAACCACTCGATTCCGTGAGATCCTTGTTCGCGGACTGCAGACCAGCCTGTGCATCGGCAAATTGCTGTTTTTCGTCTTCCAGCCTAGACTTATCCTCTCGCAATGCTTCAATCTCTTTGATGAGATCATCTTTGTGTGTTTTGACGTGGGGTTCGTAAGCACATGTGAGCTGGCGCTTCTCACACCTGCTGCACGACTGCGGCCTCTGACCGTCACACTACGGAGGAAGACCACTATTAGTCACTTAAGCACGGCTTGGAGTTGACACAGAAGAGCGCCGCCCATCGATACGTGCAGCTTGGCCTACCTTTTGCCTGGCGTGCCTGCACTCGGTGCAAGCCATGGAAGACACCTGGCCTGGGTGTCTCCGCCGTCGGCTAGGCTCTCCACCACTACTTCCGACACTGCTAACGCCGGTAGTACCACTGTGGCTGGTGCTGGATTGCTCGCTTGAGATGGCAGAACCCGACGGTGACGCCGGGCGACCCGAGGAGGGAGCAATCGGCCGATGGCCAGACATCCTTGGAAAGGTTTCGTACACGGAGGTAAGCGCTCAGCGCAGAGGTGACGATAGGCGTTGAACCAGCCGAGAGTTCTCTATGTGTCTCAAGACGCCGACGCGGTTGTGCCTGGGAATTCTCGGACCCTGGAAGCTTTTATGAGACAGGTAGGATGGCACCGAGGAGCAAATGATCAAAATCCCATTCAACAGTGACATCACATAGTACAGGTGGCAAAGAATTATAAAGAATTATATGAGCTCTCCAGTGGCACCAGTGGGGCGTTCTCACACAAAATGGAACGGAAGGACATCCGGATCAATCATCGTCGAGGACCCGCTTGACTTACCACGTCCAAGACGCGGTCGTTGAATCTTGCCCTGGATCAGCCGCTTCAGGCTAAAGCATCCGAGGCAGGGCCATTTTAACAATTCCATGTGTCTGCTCAAGCTGGTCGATGTTGTGACCATGGGCAATTCTTTCCCATCCTAAGATTCCCGGATAACCTCCTAGCCAATGACTGCTGATCACAGACGCTATGATGACCTCATTACATTCGGGCCGGAGTACTGCCGATTCGAGTCAACGAGGCCTGATCCGAAGCCAAGACTTGGCCTGGCCTGATTTTCGTTCGACTACGGACCAGAATCGAGATGCGATCCGATTCAACATCTCCACGGCAAAACGTTGTGCACCTTGAAAACTTCGCATGGCAGAGGCTCACTGAGTCTTTCGACTTCTTAGTGGGTAGGGATCAACGTTGATATTCGCCGGAAAAAGCGGACTGACTGAGAATCATCGTTCCTTCAACGTTGACTGCCCGTTTCCGACAGCAAGACTATCCAAAGGGATTCAGTGATCCATCGTTCGCGGGCGCACGAGTGTGCTGCCAACTCCACAATACCGTGTTAGAGTACTGCCCACCATGGCCTCCCCATCTCCTCCACTCACCACTGGGCCCCCCCTGAATACCTACCACTGCCTGTGCAGCACCCTCCTCCTAACCACGCCCTATACCCTGTCTTCCCTTCCCGTCCGCACGTCAGCCAGCAGCGATGAAGCCCGGATCCTACCCCTTCCACCTCTATCCATCGAGATCCCTAATCCCAATCACGAAATGAGCGACGCTGGGAAGGAGGGTCATGCGACAGATGCTTCCCTACCCTCGCTCCTCTCAAACACCCGGCCAGCGCGCAAAGCAATCGTCGTGCAGACAGAGGACGGGTGGGAAAAGAGAAGGGTGTGGCGGTGTGGGCGGTGTGCGCTGGGATGGGGGTATGAGATCGAGATTGGTGAAGGAGGAGAGGCGAAAGAGAATTCTCAGAGGGTGATGTACTTGCTTGATGGTGGCCTGGTGGAAACGGCAGCGATGGTAGGTGCAAGGGGCTGAACATCTGTTCTGTTTTTACTGCCGTGCTTATCAACGTCCTCCTCCACCCTCTATAATTGCCGCCAGCTCTAAGATTCAAGCTACGCATGGATACGACTTGCTATGACGAGACGACAATATTGCCATACTGCTCGATTAAAGCAGAGGTTCTGCTTCGATTTCTAGCCCACAGGTTGTCATCGCTAGTCCTCTTGGTAAGTAGGCTGGAAATTCTAGATGCCCTTCTCCCCCATCCTTTCGTTGCTAATGGGACCACTGTATTCAGTACCTGCAAGTCGAAGGGCACAGCTATTTATGCGGTTGTCGCTGGACCACTATACACTCGTGATGGCGTCTAGTGGTCGAACGCCATCGATCTATGCCAGTCTCCAAGTTCGTCGGCTCACTGTACCGTGACCCTGACATGGAAGAGGCCATTCAGGTTGCAGCTGCAGAGTACGGGATTCTGTGTTACGCTGCATCTTTCTCAGTACAAGGTGACGATACGCAATTCATTACCGTGGCAAATATAGGAGCTCAGCATGTCCAAATTGCGGCCGAGAACTGTCTGTACGTTTCGAAGCTTTATCAATCACGCTGGGCTCAACTTTATGCTGCTTTGTCCTGGCTACCATCTAATACCATGAGCGCGACTCTGGTACTACTCTCGACGCCAGAAATAGGATCAGACGTCACGGCCCCTGGTGTCGGCAAGAATAGGTGCCCCCCGGAGGTCTCACCATCTGAGGTCAGGAACGAGCACATGTTACGCTTTGAAGTTTACCTCATTGGTAATGGGTCGCACTGGTTGATCAGTCCATCATCATTCCATTGAGACGTTTGTCGAAAGCATCAAGGAACAATTGCTCACCCCAAGGCAGATGTACCCTGCCGGCGCATGGGCTACGGCCCAGAGCGCTTTAAGATTCAACGGAGCAGCGGCCATCTCGTGCATTTTTATACTTCGTAAGACTTGCAAGTTCAAGACTTCGGACCTACAACATTTGCACGCTGGAGCCGCGCCTTGTTGCTTTTATAGGAGACCTTCTCCTGGCTTGCCCAAGACATGGAAATACTGTCGATAATCAATTGAAGCGGGCCGGGTACGTCCGATTTCCGCTATGTTCCGCTTTGGATGAGCGACTTCAGACGCCATGGTTTATTGCTCAAGTGTAGGCAGTCTTGGCATAAGGGCCCAACACCATTTAGGTCATTAGGCGCCTTCGAAGACAGTACTGCGATTGTCCACGACGAGATCAGACAGATGGTCGGCAAACTCGTCGGCAATAACGAGCAAGGAAGCCCTTGAGTGTTGATACGGCGCTTGTATCTTCTGTCGGTACTATTTTTGGTTTACGCGGGCCGCTCTGACAACTAAAAACAATCAAGTCGCAGCAACGCCACCTCATAGCGTAGACGTTTGGGGGTCGATGTGTCCTATCATACACTCATTGGCTATCAGCCTTATTTCGTGTCAACGAAGAGCCGCGATGCGCCCTAAAGGGCAGGTAAAACGTGGTGAATCTTCCACCAGAAGATCGACTGCAGTCACCGAGTACTTTTACATCTCAAGCAACTTTATCGGCTTGAAGAACGAGGGCTTTACTGGGTTGATGACTTACGGCCCACGCGGGTGCTTCAGGTACAAGCGCAACCGACGAAAGAGCCATCGCTTGAGTTTTGCGTCGACGAACGCATATTCGTGATCCCGCACTGAAGCCGCACGCATCAAGAACGGAACGCATATCAAGCCTGCTTATCTTATATATGTGATCCGCTGACTGGACTTTGTCGCCTTCGCTCCTCCACCCCCTTCACTTCATTAACCTTGTGATCCTAATCAATAGGATATCGAAGGGCCTCGACGACGGACACCTGCTGTCAAGGCCACAAATCATGCATCCACAATACAGCAGCGCCCTGCTCTCCTTCCTGGTGGCGGCGACATCGACCTTGGTCCGTTGCCAAACAATCATTCCTTCTCCTGACATCGATAAAGGATGGTGCTACTTCTGTTCTGATAACAATGCACCACCGCTGTGTAATTCGCAGTGCCTTGCTGCAATAGACCGACTTTGCCACCACGGCGATCTCCACGAAGCTTTGACAGACACGGAGCAAAACTGCCAGGTCAAATACATGCCTCCCGTCTGGCCCATGAGTAGAAATGGTGCTCGTCCCGCCGGCGTCACCCCTCAGCAGTGTCTCGACACCTTCACAAACGTCCTCAACATGTGCGGCAAGGACGCTGGAACCCCCGAGCCGAACCCACCCAACATCAACACAAGCTACTGCACCACGAGCGGCGGCGGCGGCAACTACGGATGGCTGGACACCGGCGAGATCATGAACAACCCCGAAGGCCGCTACATCATCACCTCCGCCTTCGACGCCAACACCCCCACCAACCAATGCGGCCAGTCCGAAGCCAGCTGGAAACAAGCCACCAGCGTAATCCAATGGAACGACTCCTGGGTCCAGCCCGGCGACCAAGTCATCCTCGACACCAACCCCCCTCCCCTAACCGGCGCCGCCCTCGCCGCCGCAACCACCATCCCCGCCCCGAACCCCGAGTGCGACACCGAGGTTTGCGACATCTACGACGACCCCTACTACGCGCACTCCCCCGTCGCGCCCTGGGCCGACGCCAACGACCCCAAGAACTTCCTGCGCCACCGCATCGTCTACGAAGGCTGGTCCAAGGACGCAGGCTCTCCGCGCCTGCTGCAGGCCCTGCGCGACCGCTGCGGCGTGGAGATCCATAATTGGAAGGCGTACAAGAACGATACCGGCCCGCAGCTCATTGCGGATATCAGCCTGACGACCCACAGGGGCGATCATTGCTGGTGTATCCCTGATGCGGTCTACGATGCTTCCGTGGGGATCGTCATGCCGCGGAATAGTTTCTGCGGCTCGTACCCGTTGACGGATCTGCAGGGGAATGCGGAGTTTGTACCTGTGCTGTAAGTTTGATTTGCATCTCCGAGGATTAGACGGGTTGGCTAATGATGAGTTCAAGGCATTCGAGCAAGAAAGTTCGGAGGGAGTATAGTGTTGGTAACCTTCGCCCACTGTTTGGTTGAAGTGAGTTTTCATAAAGAGGCTTCATAGCAGCCTCCGGGTCTAACTACTTTACTGTTTGGGACGGGCGATCAGTACGTGTGGTCCTTGTTCCTGCTGCGATTTGGTTTTTGAGACGTATAGTTGCATTGTAGACTGATAGACAGATCATCAACTTGCTTTCATGCTCACATCCTTTTCACTTCACTACGCTTAACATCCACAGCCATCATCGCATCAATCCGTCTCTACTTCGCATCCTGAAAGCCTCGTCTTTCATTTACCCATGAACCACCTCCGTGACTAGACTTGCATCCCTAGCTAGTGATCGAGCCACACCCTCGGCCTCCTATGCCTCGCTATTCATAAACCATCAAACTCTACCTCGCTCGACGGCTTTAGACAGACGGTCCTCTATTGGGGCTTGCGGTTTGTGTTGCAAGCGATGGCTCAGTGGCCATGAAGACTGCAGGAATAGAGCCCTGACATGGCGATTATTGAACGTACAAAAGCAATCAAAGGGGGGGGGGGTAAGGAT
>JAABUQ010000265.1_pt1 | contig 118546 bp, 110 predicted proteins | sample 5560001 | NCBI WGS metagenome assembly JAABUQ01 (sample SAMN10711888, study PRJNA513371) | rock metagenome | isolation source: Antarctica rocks | place: Antarctica: Victoria Land, Finger Mt nord | collected 2015-12-18 | reverse complement strand
CTTCTTCGCCAAGCTCAAGCAGTTCCGGGCCATTGCCACCCGTTACGACAAGACCGCACGGAACTTCCTCGCCGGGGTTCATCTGGCCGCAACTGCCATTTGGCTCAATTGACGACACGCCCTAGTCTTAAGAGACACGGGAGGGAACGCCATGCCTGATGCCATGCCCGACGGCGACGCGACCGCGCCGGACGGCAAGACGGTGGCCGAGCTTGCCGCGCAGCTCGACCAACTGCTGCGTTTGCGCACCCTGCCGATCGGGATGAAGCTGTTCGAGAGCGTCGACGATATGGCGGCGGTGCCCGGGCTTCGCCGACCGGCCAAGGGGAAAATTTTCTCGACGTGCCAGATCGTCACGCAATCGCGCATGGCCGGCTTCACGCTCGGCATCACGGTCGAGAACGTGCCCGAGTTCTCCAACTGCAGCGGCGTGATCGGGCTGAGCGCGCCGAGCGATCTTTATCTCTCCGGCCGCAAGATGGAGGGCGTGTGGTTCGAGAACCGCGAGGCCTCCGCGGCGCACCAGGCGCAGATGCCGCGCGTGTCGTCAGGCCGCTACAACGGGCTGGCGATCTCGCCGCTGCGGACCGCGCGGCTCGATCCGCCCGACATCTGCCTGCTCTACGGCAATCCGGCGCAGATGATCCTGTTCATCAACGGGCTGCAGTGGAAAAACTACCGGCGCTACGATTTCAGCATTACCGGCGAGAGCGCCTGCGCTGACAGCTGGGGCCATGCGCTGAAGACCCGCGAGGTCAGCCTGTCGATCCCCTGCTATGCCGAGCGTCGCTACGGCGGGGTGGCCGATGACGAGATGCTGATGGCCTGCACGCCGGCGGACCTGGCGCGGGCGGTTCGCGGTCTGCAAGGGTTGTCCAAGGTCGGGCTGCGCTACCCGATCATGCCGTACGGCCCGCAAGCCGAACCGGGCGAGGGCATGGCGAAGAGCTACGCGGGCAAGAGCTGAGCGGGATAGGCGACCCTCTTCACGACCTTGCGCCGAAGGGAGACACTGATGCGTTTCGGCTTCAATCTGCCGATCAGCGGGCCGATGTCCACGCCCGACACGATGGCGCGGCTCGCCATCGAGGGTGAGGCACTCGGTTACGACTACCTTACCGTGACCGACCATTTGGTCCTGCCGGACCTAGCCGCGCCGGGCTATCCGTATTCCGAAAGCGGCGAATTCTACGGCAGTGACGCCGGCCACCGGCATGAGATGCTGGCCGCGGCGGCGTGGGTGGCGGCGCGCACGAGCCGCATCCGCATCGCGACCGCGGTGCTGGTGGTGCCGCATCGCCCGGCGGTGCTGGCCGCCAAGACGCTGGCGACGATTGACGTGCTCTCGGGCGGACGCTTGATCGTCGGCATCGGCGCGGGCTGGCTTGAGTCGGAATTCGCCGCCGCGGTGTTGACCCCGTTCGCCGAACGCGGCGTTGTGACCGACGCCTATCTGGACGCATTTCGCACCCTTTGGACCGAACGGCGGCCGCGCATCGACAATCCATACGTCAAGGTTGACGGCATGGTGTTCGAGCCCAAGCCGGTGCAAACGCCGCACCCGCCGATCTGGGTCGGCGGAGAAGCCGGCCCGTCGATGCGCCGCGCCGCGCGGATCGGCGACGCCTGGTATCCGATCGGCAGCAACAACAAGCACCTGCTCGATACGCTACCACGGTTGCGCGCAGGCATCGCGCGGGTTCGCAAGCTGACGGCCGAGGCAGGGCGCGATCCGGCGCGAATGGAGGTGGTCTACCGGGTGAAGCGGTACGGCGCGCCGGTGCCGCCGCGGGCGAGCGACGGCGAGCGGCGGCTGTTCTCGGGCGGGGACGCCGACGTGCTCGGCGACCTGCGGGCGCTCAGAGACGCCGGCGTGAATGCGCTCGATTTCGACTTCGAATGGACCGGCAGCGCGGGGGCGGCGCTCGACGAGATGAGTCGGCTGCGCGAGCAAGTGCTGACACGAGTGTAGCCCGCATCCATGTGGGGCTGCAGGGGGACACCATGAATCGCGCTTCGCAGCTGGATGCCGGGATCGTTTGTATAAGCGGACTGGGTTGAGGGTGCCGCATCTGCCGGCAATCCTGGACCGCGTCATCCCGCTTGTCCTCAAGGCGGGCGAGATGGTGCGCGCCGAGTTCCACCGTCCCGAAGGCCCGCGCGGCTCCGGCCAGAAAGCGCCCGTGGACACGGAAATCGAGCGCTTCCTATGCGACGCGCTTCGAGCCGTGCTGCCCGCCCCTTTCGTCGGCGAGGAGACGCCGCCGGTGCTGGACGGCGATCGGTCGTTCTGCTGGCTCGTCGATCCGCATGACGGCACGTCCGAGTTCCTGCGCGGCGCGCGCGGCTCCTCCGTCGCTGTCGCCCTCATGCGCGATGGCGTGCCCGTGCTCGGCGTGGTGCACGCCCCGCTCAGCCCGGATTGCGGCTCCGACCTGATCGGCTGGGCCGAGGGGATGGATCATCTAGTGCGCAACGGCGCGCCGATCCGGCCCGACTTGCGCGGTCGCGGGCTCGGGCCGGAGGAGGTCGTGCTGCTGGCGTTTCGCTCCTACGCGCGCCCGGAGACGAATGCGCGTCGCGTCGCGCCGGCCCGGTTCATTTCCAGCAACAGCATCGCCTACCGGCTTGCGCGAGTCGCGGCGGGCGATGCGGTGGCGACCGCCTCGCGTCAGTCCAAGCTCGCCGCCTACGACTACGCCGCCGGCCACGCCCTGCTGCGCGGAGCCGGCTGCGTGCTCCTCGACGGCGCCGGCCATCGCCCGGTCTACGGGCCGGACGGCACCGGCGGCATGGACAAGTGCTTTGCCGGTTCAGAGGCGGCGGTGCGGGCGCTGCTCGGCCACGACTGGTCGCTCGGCGCCAACCCGGAGACGCCGCTTCCCGAGCGGATCACGCTGAATTGGCCCCGCTCGGACCAAGGTCTCGATCGCGCGATCGGCTGCCTGGCCGGGCTCGCGATCGGTGAAGGGTCCGGCGTGGACGATCTGCCCGGTCAGCCCGGTCCGCTGATGGAGCGGGCGATCCTGCTCGCGCGCGACCTGATCGGCGCGCGCGTCGATGAAACAATGGACGTGGCGCATGTCGCAGCTCTGGCGCCGCTCGGGATTTTGGCCGGTACGGGTGCGCAGCAGGCACGTTCCGCGGACGGCGCACCGTTTCTCGCCGCCATTGCTTGCGGTATCGCGGGGGGCACGCGCGAGGCGATGATGCGCATCGCCTCCGGTGCCGCGATGAAGGAGGATGTGCGGGAGGGCTTCGCTCTCCTTGCACGCGGTCTCGGGCTGGCGGAGGTCAGCGGCGTGAGCGCCGTTGCGGGTGCCTTGATCGGCGCGGCGGAGGGCAGGTCGGCGTTGCCCGAAGGCGCCTTCCGCTTGCTGCTCTCCTGCCGCGCGCTCGCTTCGCTGGGCGCACGCCGGCCTCGGCCACCGGATTGCTGGGCCGACGATTTGCCGCTGCTCGCCGAGGCGCTGCTCGCCCGGCGCTAGCCTCGTCCCGCGAACGGCATCTTGTCGGCCGCCACCATCAGGAACTGGATGTTCGCGTCGTTCGGCAGGTTCGCCATCAGCAGCACCGAGCGCGCAACGCTTTCCACGTCCATGCGCGGCTCCACCATCACCGTGCCGTTCGGCTGCGGCACGCCGTTGGTCATGCGCTCCGTCATCGGGGTTGCCGCGTTGCCGATGTCGATCTGGCCGCACTGGATGTCGAACTGCCGCCCGTCGAGCGAGATCGATTTGGTGAGCCCGGTCACCGCGTGCTTGGTCGAGGTATAGGCCGCCGAGCCCGGCCGCGGCACGTGCGCACTGATGGAGCCGTTGTTGATGATGCGGCCGCCGCGCGGCGACTGCTCGCGCATCATGCGGAACGCGGCGTTGGCGCAGAGGAACATGCCGTTGAGATTGACCGAGACGACGTGCGTCCACTGCTCGAACGTGAAGTCGCCGAAATTGGTGGATGGCACGTTGCCGCCGGCATTGTTGAACAGCACATCCAGGCGTCCGAACTCGTTGCGAGCGGCCGTGAATAGGGCGGCGACGGCATCCCGGCTCGTCACGTCGGTCGGGACGACGAGCGGTTTACCCGTCCTCGCCATCGACGCTGTTTCGTCCAGCGCGGGCTTGCGCCGGCCGGCGAGGGCGACGGCGTAACCATCGTTGAGAAGTGCCAGCGCCGCCCCGCGCCCCACGCCGCTCCCGGCCCCGGTCACGACTGCCGAACGTTCCGCCATGCTGGCCTCCCCCGCCGATTAACACCCGGGGCATAGTGACCCGCGATGTCCACAGGGTCCATCAGGCATGGACCGGGGGCGGCCCCGGATCCGGAGGAACCGGAATGGGCGGTGGCGGCTCCTCGATCGGCAGCGGGTCGTCGGGGTCCGGTCCGGGCGGGATCGGTCCGGGCTGCGGCGGGGCCGTGGGATCCTGCAAGTGGCGCTTCATGTGCGAGCCCTCCCGCTTGAGCAACACTGGCGGCAAGACCCGGTTCCCGTGACTGACGCCTCGGGGCATCGCCCACGTCAGGCCGCCTTGTGCTGTGTGGTCGACGCGTAGACCTCGGTTTCGAACGCGTCATACATGCCAAGCACGGCGGGGTCGGCGAACGGCAGGCTCTGCGTCATGATCACGCCGGCTATCTTGGCCGTCGGGTCGATCCAGAAATACGTGTTGCCGAGACCAGCCCAGGTGAGGCTTCCGGCGCCGCGGCGCGTTGGGACGGCCTCGGTGTTGATCATGAAGCCGAGGCCCCATTTCTTCATCATGCCAGGGAAGAACTCGGCATCGTTGCTCGACGCCGTTTCCACGGTGACCAGCTTGGTGACGTCGATATCACCTATGTGATTGCGCGACATGAGCTCCACGGTCTCGGGGCGGAGCACCTGCGCCCCGTTCAGGTTGCCGCTGTTCAGGACCATGCGGCAGAAGGCGAGGTAATCGCGCGCGACGGAGTAGAGGCCGCCGCCGCCCATGTGGAACTCGGGCTCCTGCGGGATCTCGAACGGGATCGGCGTCAGGCTGTCGTCCGGCAGGCGGGCGTGCATGCCGACTAGGCGGCCGCGCTGCTCGGGGCGGATGCGGAAGCCGGTCTCGCTCATGCCGAGCGGCTGGAGGATGTGGTCGCGAAGGTAGGCGTCGAGGGTCTGGCCGCTCAGCACCTCGACCAGTTTACCGGCGAAATCGATGTTGATGCCGTACTCCCATCGTGTGCCCGGATCGGCGATCAACGGGGTGGTGAGCGCCTTATGCTGACAGGTGATGATGCCGGGGACGTCCATCTCGCGCATGTAGCGGCCGATCTCGGCATTCCACATGTCGTAGCTGAAGCCCGCCGTGTGGGTCAGCAGGTGCAGCAGGCTAATCGGCGTGCGTGCCGGGCGGAGACGGGGCTTTGCCGGACCGTCCCAGCCGTCGAGCACCTGCGGATTGGCGAGCGCCGGCAAGATGGCGCCGAGGTCCTGCTCCAACGTCACCTTGCCCTGCTCGACCATCTGCATGGCGGCGGCCGAGACGATCGCCTTCGTCATGGAGGCGATCCAGAATACGCTGTCGACGGTCATCACGTCCGGCTTGCCGGCCTCTCGGCGGCCGAACGCGCCCTCGTAGATCGTGTCGCGAGTGGTTGCCGCGGCGGCGACCACGCCGACCGCGTCGCCGCGTTCGACGGCCGTCGAGAGGACATGGTCGATGCTTGCAGTGTCGGACATGGACGCCTCCTGTTTTCAGATGAAACGTGGTCTAGCTGTTCGGGCCCCGGCGCATGGAGACCGGTTGCCAGCGCCTGAGATCGGATTTCGCCAGCACCGCCGGGTTGACGCAGCTGACCGGCCAGCGGCCGGTGAGCACGAGCGCCAGATTGTCGCCGACGCGACGCTTGCGCGCCGGGTCGAAGCGCGCCGAGGCCGAGGCATTGTGCGCGCTCAGGGTCACGTTGCTCATCGTCAGCAACGGGTTGTTGTGGCCCGGCGGTTCCTTCTCCAGCACATCGAGCCCGGCATGCGCGATCCAGCCCTCCTGCAAGGCCTTGATCAGCGCCGTCTCGTCGACGGTCGGGCCGCGGCCGACGTTGATGAACACGGCGCTCTTCTTCATCAGCCGGAAGTGCTTCTCCTTCAGCATTCCTTGCGCCTCGGGCGTGGCGGGGGCGTGGATCGAGACGAAGTCGGATCGCGTAAGCACCTCCTCGAGCGTGGCCGGGAGCACGTCGTAGTCCGGCATCACCAGCTCTTCGATGAACGGATCGAACGCGATCAGGCGCAGGCCGAACGGTTTGGCGCGTCGCGCCACCGCGCGCGCGACATTGCCGAAGGCGATGAAGCCAAGCGTCTGGCCCATGAGGCGGGGTATTTTCAGCAGCGCCGGACGCCCTTCGCTCCAGCGGCCCTCGCGCACCATGCGATCCTGCTCGATGACGCGGCGGGAGCTCGCGAGCAGCAGCGCCATCGCGTGGTCGGCGACCTCCTCGATGAAGGTGTCCGGGCAATTGGTCACCGGGATGCCGCGCGCGGTAGCCGCCGCGACGTCCACTTGATCGACGCCCACGCTGCCGAGGGCGATGATCTTGCATCGTTCCAGGCTGTCGATGATGCGCTTGGTGATCGGGATGCCCTTCGCGTAGAGCGCGTCGGCGTCCTTCGCGGCGACGATGAACCCGTCCTCGTCGGCCGGCCCCTCGACAATCTCGGCATCCATGCCTTGCAGCGGCTCGATCTCGTAGTCGTAGCCGCCGCCGGCGACGGTGAAGCTCGCGCCCGCGGGGGTGATGATTTTGAATTTGGCCATTCTTCCGTCTCCTTTTGCGGGGCTGCCCTCACCCAACCCTCTCCCGGAGGGAGAGGGCTTTCTGCTCCCTCTCCCTCCGGGAGAGGGCCGGGGTGAGGGGTCAGCCCTTCGGCGGACGCGCGCGCACGCCGCGCTCGTTGACCTCAATTCCCCATCCGGGCTTGGTCGGCAGCACCAGCTCGCCGTTCTCGATCACGGGCGGCTCGGAGTAGAACTCGTCGCGCCAGGACACGCTGTCGATGTCGATCTCCATGATGCGGAAGTTCGGCACGATCGCGCAGAAATGCCCGCTGATGATGCTCGACATGTGGCCGTAGAAATTGTGCGGCGCGACGTTCATTTCGTACGCGTCGGCCATCGCGGCGATCTTCACCGACTCGGCCAGGCCGTTCCAGATCACGTCGACGATCGGCACGTCCATCGCGTAACGCTCGAAGAACGGCTTGAACTCGCGCCGCCCATGCAACGTCTCGCAGGACGCGATCGGACAGGGCGCGCCGCGGCGGATGATGGCAAGGGACTCCGGATCGTGCGTGTCGATCTCCAGCCAGTTCAGCCGGAAGGGCGCCACCGCGTCGGCGATGCGTTTGAACCCCTCGGTCTTGAAGTTGAAGTTGATATCGAGCATGAGCCCCATGTCGGGGCCGGCGCCTTGGCGCAGCGCGTTCAGCCCGTCCACCGCCGCGCGCACGATTTGGGAATCCCAGTTCAGCTCCGGCCAGCCCGCCGTGTAGGCGAAGCCGGGAACGAAGCTGCCGAGTTTTTCCCCATCGAACGGCAGGATATTGGTTTTCAGCGCCTTGAACCCGCGGCGGCGGATGTCCTCGCCATGGCGGGCGAGGTCGTCGAGCGTGCGGATCGGCTCGACGCCCATCATGGCGGCGTTGCGCACGCGATAGGTCGCGGTGTGCGACCAGTAGAGCGGGATGCGCTCGCGGACCGGGCCGCCGAATAGCGCGTAGACAGGAACACCGAGCGCCTTGCCCTTGATGTCGAGCAACGCGTTCTCGATCGCCGCGATGGCCTGGTTGTTGATGCCGCCGCGCGACTGTCGCGTGCGCACCGCGAGTTCGGCGATGCGGTGCTCGTACGGCAGCGGATCCTTGCCGATGACGAACGCGCTCAGCGCCTCGATGACGTTGGACAGGCCGGCGCTGCCGAAGCTCTCGTTGTACTCGGACCAGCCGACGATGCCGTCATCGGTGGTGATCTTGCAGAACGAGAACAGCCGCCACCCCGCGTCCGCGCGCAGCGTTTCCACCTTGGCGATTTTCATGCGTTTCCCCTGAGTCGCTTACCGAATTCAAAGCATGGGGCTCCGGGCACATCAACCCTCACCCCGGCCCTCTCCCGGTGGGAGATGGAGAAGACAAACCCTCTCCCGCCGGGAGAGGGTTGGGTGAGGGTCTATCCCTTGTAATAGCGTTTCGCCTGACGCTCGGCCTCCGCCGCCGCCTCTTCCGGCGTCGCCTGTCCCGCCGCGACGGCGGCGAACATGTGCACCGTGATGTAGTTGGCCGCGACCGCGCCGGAGGCGGCGCTGACGGGCCCCTTGTAGCCGGTCCAGAACTCGCGATCCTGCGCCTCTCGGAAGATCGTCACCTTGGGATCTTGCTCCCACACCGGCGCGCTGTCGTACGCCTTCAGCGGGTGCCCCCAGTAGCCGAGGCAGCTGTCGAGCCACGGTTCATACTGGTCAGCTTCCATCATGAATCGGATGTACTCCTTCGCCGCGTTCGGGAACCTGGTGTGCTTGAACACCATCCCGTTGATCACCAGCGGCGCTTGCGGCACCGACTTCGCCTGGCCCTTCGGCATCGCTGCGTGGTCCATGTCCTGCGCGATCGGAAGGGTTTTCGGGTCGTTCTTGGCGACGAAGTAGATGGATATGCCGTTCTGCGTCATGGCGATCTCGCCGGCGAGGAACGCCTTATTGTTGGACGGGTCCTGCCAGGAAAGCGTGCCCGGGATGAACGTCTCCTGCATCGCCTTGGCGTATTTCAGCGCGTCGATGGTTTCCTTCCGGTTCAGCGCGACATGGCCGTCCTCGTCCACGACGTAGGCGCCGTGCGTCCAGAGCAGCCAGTTGGCGTAGCCGTTGGCGTCGCCGACCGCGTTGCCGAGCGCGAAACCCGGCGGGTGCCCAATCTTCTTCAGCTTGCGGCACAGATCGAGGAAACCGTCGAGGTCGCCCGGCACTTTGTCGTAGCCGGCCTCCTTGAGCCACGAGATGCGGTAATTGCACGGGCCGTCCCCGCCGCCCATCGGGATGCAGATCCAGTCCTGGCTCTTCCACTTGCGCCCGAAGGTGAGGGCCTGGAACTTCCAGCCGCCGTACTTCTTGCCGAGATACTCGGCGAGCTCGGTCATGTCGACGAGCTTGGTGGCGTAGAGCTGCGGGTCGTCGGACCAGCCGACGACGATGTCCGGACCGGCGCCGGTGTTCGCCGTAACCGCCGTCTGCGGGCGCAAATCCTCCCAGCCGACGTAATCGACGCGCACCGGCACCCCAGTTGCCTTGGTGAACTTGGCGGTGTTCTCGTTCCAGATCGTCTCGTCGGGGGCCACGAACTTGGTGGGGCGCGCGACGCGAAGCACGGCGTCCTTCTCGATCGGCTGCCTCGGCGGCTCGACATTTGCGGTCGGCACGGCGGATAGGACCGGCTGGCCGAGTGCCGCGGCAAGCAACGAGCCGGTGCCGATGGCGAACACGCCGCGGCGCGTGAAATCGTGCATGAACAACCCTCCCTTCGGGTGCGGTGTGCCCACGTTCTGTGCGGGGGCGACACGGACACCATAGCAGAAGGGTTCAAACTCGTCATTGCGAGCCGCCAGAGGCGGCGTGGCAATCCAGGCGGCCGATGGATTGCTTCGTCGCTGCGCTCCTCGCAATGACGAAGTCGCGGCCTACTCCTTCACCGCCCCGGTCAGGCTGGAGACGTAATATTCGACGAAGAAGGAGTAGAAGATCGCGACCGGCAGCGAGCCGAGCAGCGAGGCCGCCATCAGCGCGCCCCATTGATACACGTCGCCCGTCACCAGCTCGGTGAGGATCGCCACGGGCACCGTCTTCTTCTCGGAGGACTGGATGAAGGCGAGCGCGTAGATGAACTCGTTCCAGGACAGGGTGAAGGCGAAGATGCCGGCCGAGATCAGTCCGGGCACCGCGAGCGGCAGCGTGATCCGCCGCAGGATCTGCAACCGCGTCGCGCCGTCGATCAGCGCGCACTCCTCGAGCTCGTAGGGGATCGACTTGAAGTAGCCGATCAGCAGCCAAGTGCAGAACGGGATCAAGAACGTCGGGTAGGTCAGCACCAGGGCGAACGGGGAGTCGAACAGGCCGAGCTGGTAGACCATCGTCGCCAGCGGGATGAACAGGATCGAGGGCGGCACGAGATAGGCGAGATAGATCGCCAGCCCGACAGTGGCCGCACCCCGAAAGCGCAGCCGCTGGATCGCGTAGGCGGCGAGCACCGACGCGAACAGCGATAAAGCCGTGGCGCCGACCGCGACCCCCATCGTGGTGAGCAGCCAGCGCGGGTAGTCGGTGTCGAACAGCAGCTTGCGGATGTTGGCGAGCGTCGCGTGCTGCAGGAAGAACGGGTTGTTGTTCTTGTAGTCGAGCAGCTCCGCGTCCGGTTTGAAGGCCGTGATCGCCATCCAGTAGAACGGGAACAGCAGGATGATGAGAAAGCACAGCAGCGGCAGGTAGACGGTGACCAGCCGGCGCGAACGGCTCTGCCAGGACAGTAACTGGCCGGTTTCCGGCTCGCTGACCGGCCCGATTGTGGCTGTCGCGGCGTCAGTCATTGGCCTCTCCCTGCTGCCACTTGCGCCGCGCCAGTGCAAAGTAGCTGAACAAGGTCGCGAACACGAGGAACGGGATCATGGAGACCGCGATGGCGGCTCCTTCGCCGAGCTCGCCGCCGGGGATGCCGCGCTGGAAGGCGAGCGTCGCCATCAGGTGCGTGGTGTCGATCGGGCCACCTCGGGTGATCGCGTAGACCAGCTGGAAATCGGTGAAGGTGAACAACACCGAGAAGGTGAGCACGATCGCCAGGATCGGCATGAGCAAGGGGAAAGTGATGCGCCTAAAACGCTGCCAGCCGGAGGCGCCGTCGAGCAACGCCGCCTCGTACAGCGACGGCGAGATGGTTTGCAGGCCGGCCAGCAAGGTGATGGCGACGAAGGGGATGCCGCGCCAGATGTTCGCCGCGATCAGCGCCCAGCGCGCGTTCCAGGGCGTGCCGAGGAAGTCGATGTAGCTGGTGCGCCAGTGCAGCACGTCCACCAGGAGGTAGGAGATGATGGAGAATTGCGGGTCGTAGAGGAACCAGAACGCGATCGCCGACAGCACCGTCGGCACGATGAACGGCAGCAGGATGATCGCGCGCAGCAGCGACTTGAACGGCAGGTTCTCGTTCAGCAGCAGGGCCAGCCACAGGCCGAGCGCGAATTTTCCGACCGTTGCGACCACGGTGTAGAACGTCGTCCACCAGATCGTGTTGAGGAACACGCGGTCGTGGAAGATCGACCGGAAGTTCTCGAGGCCGACCCACTCGCCGCTGCGGCCGATCTGGGTGTCGGTGAAGGCCAGCCAGAAGCCGAGGCCGAGCGGGTACGTCAGGAACACCAGCAGCAGGCCGGCTGCCGGGAGCATGCACAGGAAGGTCAGGACGCCCTTGTGGTCGAACAGCCGCGACAGCGCGCCCTGGCGCGGGCGGGTGTAGGTCCAGCCGGCGGCTGCGTCCATTACCTTGCTCCTGAAGCACCCTCACCCCGGCCCTCTCCCGGAGGGAGAGGGTTGGGTGAGGGTTTCATGCTTTGTAATAACGCTTCGCCAGCCGCTCCGCCTCGCGCACCGCGTCCTCGGGCTCGGCTTGTCCGGAGGAGACGGCGGCGAACATGTGGACCAGAACGTAGTTCGCCGTCACCGAGCCGGCGGCGGCGTTGATCGGGCCCTTGTAGCCGTCCCAGAACTCGTTGCCGCAGCCGTCGCGGAACACCGCGAGCTTCGGGTCCGAAGACCAGATGGCGCTCTGCGCATACGCCTTCAGCGGCTGCGCCCAGTAGCCGAGGCAGCCGGTCAGCCATTTGTCGTACTGCTCCTGCTCCATCATGAAGCGAAGGTACTCCTTGGCGGCGTTCGGATACTTCGTGTGCTTGAACACCATCGCGTTGAGGATCAGGCACGACGACGGCGTCTTGCCGGCGCGACCGAAGGGTTGCGGCGCGTGCTCGGTGTCGTCGGCGATGTGTGCGGTCTTCGGGTCGTTCTTCAGCACGTAGTAGATCGACACGCCGTTGAAGGTCAGGCTGATCTCTTCCGCCGCGAAGGCCTTGTTGTTCGACGGATCCTGCCAGGACAGCACGCCCGGGATCAAATTGGGGTAGAGCTCCTTAGCGTATTTCAGCGCGTCGATCGTCTCGCGCCGATTGATTGCGACCTCGCCTTTCTCGTCCACGAGGTAGGAGTTGTGCGCCCACAGCAGCCAGCTCGCGTAGCCGTTGGCGTCGCCGACGGCGTTGCCGAGGGCGAAGCCGGCGGGATGCCCGTTCTTCTTCAGCTTGCGGCACAGATCGAGGAACTGGTCGAGGTCGGTCGGGATCTTGTCGTAGCCGGCTTCCTTGACCCAGGAGGTGCGATACACCGTGGGGCCGGGCGAGCCGCCCATCGGCAGGGCGATCCACTGGTCGGTGCCCCATCGCTTGCCGTATTTTTCCGGCAGGAAATACCAGCCGCCGTATTTCGCGCCGAGATAGCCGGCGAGCTCGCTAAGGTCGGTGAGCTTGTCGGCGTAGAGGTGCGGGTCGCTCGGCCAGCCGACCACGATGTCCGGCCCGGCGCCGGTGTTGGCCGTCACCGCCGTCTGCGGCCGCAGATCCTCCCAGCCGACGAAATCGACGCGCACCGGGATGCCGGCCTTGTCGGTGAACGCCTTGGTGTTCTCGCGGAAGATGGTCTCGTCGGGGCCGACGAACTTGCTCGGCCGCAGGACGCGCAAGGTGGCGCCCTTCTCGGGCGGCTGCGCCGGCGGCTTGATGTCGGTGACCGGAATCGCGGCGCGCGCCCCCGGTGGCAGCGCCAGCGCGCCGAGGGCGCTCGCGCCCAAGGCGCCCGCACCCAGGGCAAGCGTGTCGCGCCGTGTCAGTCGATCCATAGTCGTCTCCTCCAGTGCGGCTAGGCCACGAGGCGCTGGCCGGTCTCCTCGTCGAACAGGTGCACGAGTGCGGGGTCGGGCGCGATGCGGATGGTCTCGCCGGGGCGCGCCGAGACGCGTTCGCGGAATGCGCAGACGATCGGGGCGCCGCCGAGGCGCGCCATCACCTGAGTCTCCGATCCGGTGGGCTCGATGACGTTCACCGTCGCCGGCACGCCGTCGTCGCGCAGCATGAAATGCTCGGGGCGCACGCCGTAGGTGACGGATCGCCCTTCCGCGCTGTTGCTGCGGACGGGCAGCGGCAGCACGACGCCGTCGGCGGCATGGAACGCGCCACCCTCGATCCGGCCGGCGAGGAAATTCATCGCCGGCGAGCCGATGAAACCGGCGACGAAGCGGTTGTTCGGCCGGTCATACAGTTCGAGCGGGGCGCCGATCTGCTCCACGTTGCCGCCGTTCATCACCACGATCTTGTCGGCCATGGTCATCGCCTCGATCTGGTCGTGCGTGACGTAAACCGTAGTCGTTTCAAGCCGCTGGTGCAGCTCCTTGATCTCGGCCCGCATCTGCACGCGGAGCTTGGCGTCGAGGTTGGACAGCGGCTCGTCGAACAGGAACACCTGCGGGTTGCGCACGATCGCGCGCCCCATCGCGACGCGCTGGCGCTGCCCGCCCGAGAGCTGACGCGGGTAGCGGTGCAGCAGTTCCGACAGGCCGAGGATCTCCGCCGCGCGCTGCACTTGCGCGTCCATTGCCTGCTTCGGCGCCCTCGCCAGCGACAGCGAGAACGCCATGTTGTCGCGCACCGTCATGTGCGGATAGAGCGCGTAGTTCTGGAACACCATGGCGATGTCCCGCGCTTTCGGCGCCACGTCGTTCACCACGCGGCCGCCGATCATGATCTCGCCGCGGGTGATGTTCTCGAGCCCCGCGATCAGGCGCAGGAGGGTCGATTTGCCGCACCCGGACGGCCCGACGAGGATGACGAACTCCCCATCCGCAATGTCGACCGAAACGCCGTGCAGCACCTCGGTCGTGCCGAACGCCTTTCGGACGTTCGCGATCGTCACGCTCGCCATACTTGTTGTCGTTTCCTCCTAGGTCGCCGCGCGCCGGTCAGAACTTGGAGACGCGGGTCTCCTTTGAGGTGATGAACTCGAGCAGCGCCGGTTCGCCCGCCTTGGTCCGCTCGATGCCGCGCTGGATCGCGGCCTTGATCTGGCCGGGCTCGGTGACGCGCTCGCCGTAGCCGCCGAAGGCGCGCGCCATCGCCGCGTAGTCGCCGGAGATGTCGGTGGAGCGGTATTTCTCGGTCGATACCGGCATCACCTTGAGCTCGATCGCCATCGAGAAATTGTTGAGCAGGATCGACAGGATGGGGATGCGCTCGCGCACGCAGGTCTCGAAATCCATCCCCGTGAAGCCGATCGCGGCGTCGCCCCATAAATTGATGCAGAGCTTGTCGGGCTTCGCGAGCTTGGCCCCCATCGCCAGGCCGAGGCCCATGCCGAGCTGGGTGGTCTTGCCCCAGCCGATGTAGGACATCGGCTCGGTGGAGACCCAGAACGGCGAGATCTGGTCGCGCGGGCTGCCCGCGTCATGGGTGATGATCGTGTTGCCCGGATCGACCGTGTTCATCAGCTCGTAAATCACGCGATAGGGGTTGAGCGGCGCCTCGTTATAGTGCAGCAGCGGCTGCCATTCCGCCATCCAGGCTTCGCGCACCTCCGTGATCTCGCGCACCACGGCGGTCGCGTCGCGCGGCGACTTGATGGTTTGCCCGAGCTCGCCGATCAGCGCCTCCAGAGTCAGTGCCGCATCGCCGAGCAGGCCGACGGTGATCGGGATGTCCTTGTTGAGATGCCCGGGGTCGAGGGTGGCCTGGATGATCTTCTTTCCCCGGGGAAACTTGATGCCGAAACTCGTTTCGGTGAACGAGCAACCGATGCCGATGATCAGGTCGGCGTTTTGCACGAAGTGGTGCACCGGCTTGGGCACCGCGTTGCCGCCGGAGCCGAGCGAGAGCGGGTGGTTCTCCGGAAACGAGCTCTTGCCGCCAAGGCTGGTCGTGACGGGCGCGCCGAGCAGTTCGGCGAACTTCCGCAGCAATGACCACGCTTCGGCCCAGTGGACGCCAGTGCCGGCGTAGATCACAGGCCGCTTGGCCTCCAATATGGCGGCGGCCGCCTTACGGACGTCCGACGGATCGGGCGCTGACTTAGCAATGACCACCGGCGTGTAGTCGAGATCGCCGATCTCCTCGTTCCACACGTCGGTCGGCACCTCGACGATGCAGGGGCCGCCGCGGCCGTTGCGCAGCTTGCTGAACGCGCGGCGCATGATGTTGGAGATTTCGGAGGCCACGATCACCGGCTCGGCCGAGCGCGAGATGGCGCGCATCTCCCGCACCGCGCTGTAGTTCGGATCGATATGCGAGATGCGGCGCGCGTAGCCTTGTGGGATCACCAGCATCGGGATCGATTCGCTGAACGCCTGCGCGATGCCGCCGTAGGCGTTCTCGGTGCCGGGGCCGTGCTGCATGCAGAACGCGCCGAGCTTGCGCCCGGAGGTGACGCGCGAGATGGCGTCCGCCATGTGCACGCCGATGCGCTCCTGGCGCACCATGACCGGCCGGATGTCGGCCTTGGCGGCGAACTCGATCAGGTGGTTGACGGGATAGCCGCAGAGGATCTCGATCCCCTCGCGCTTCATGATCTCCGCGATCGCCTCGCCGACCTTCATCGGACTTTCCTCCCGGCTAGAATAACCATTACGCGAAAATGAGCGTAGGGCCCGGGCCGCCCGGTGGCAACCGCACCGCGGACGGGCAATCGGCGACGACGGACACGTATGCGATGGTTGGAGCGGTCATGCTCGGAGCGAGAGGCGGAGGGATGCGGATCGTGGTGGTCGGTACGTCGGGCGCGGGCAAGACCACGCTGGCCCGCCGGCTCGCGGCGCGCCTCGGGTTGCCGCACATCGAGCTCGACGCGATCAATTGGCAGCCGGGCTGGCGGGACCTTACCCGGTACGATCCGGAGGAGTTCGTCCGTCGCGTCACCGAGGCGATCGGCGCGGACGCCTGGATCGTCGACGGCAATTACGGGCCGGTGCGCGACCGGGTCTGGCGGCGCGCGACCCATCTGGTCTGGCTCGACTACGGGCGCCCGACGATCATGCTCCGGGTGATTGCCCGCTCGGTGTTCCGGGGCCTGTTCCGAACCGAGCTCTGGGCCGGCAACCGCGAGCGATGGCGGCACATGCTGCGCCCGAGCCACCCGATCCGCTGGGCCTGGAACACCTGGGACCGGCGGCGGCGCGAGTTCGCGGAACGGCTGGGGCGCGAGGAACATGCCGGGCTCGTCGTGTTCCGATTACATCGGCTGGGCGACGTGCCGCGCGTGATCGAGACACTGGCCGAGGCCACCGCGGGCGGCAAGGCAGCGCGCGACCGCCAAGGACAGACGGTTTCATGACGATCGCAGGCGCGGAGGCTGCGGTGGCGTCAAGAAGCCAGCCGGCCGCGCGAGTGCCTTGCAGGCACCGCGCGGCCGGGGCGGGACGGCTCAGGCCTTGATGTCGATCTTGCCGGCCGGTTTGGCGGCGGGGGTCGGCTGCGATGCGGCGGCGGGTGCGGCGGATTTCGGCGCGGCCGATTTCGCCGCACCCTTGGCGCTGCCCGCACCCTTGGCGGCGTGCGCGTGGTGCGCGTGTTGCGCGCCGTGAGCGGAAGCGGAGCTGATGGCAGTCATGGTCGTCCTCGAAGCCGGAGATACTGGAACGCGGCGTTTTCTCCGCTGCAGTCTCCGCAGACTACGCTCGGAACATTAAGGGAAAGCTTCGCGCCGTCGCGCAGTCAGCGAGAAAGAGAGCGGCAGCCAGGACTTGTCCGGCCAGGCATAGCCGTTCGGGTGCGGCACCAAGTTTTCGAACATGCGCCAGGTGATGCTTTCGTGCTCGTGCAGGTAATCGAGCGCGAGACCGGCTTCGAGCAGGGCCGTGACGATCTGGCCGAGCGGATGTGCGAATACGTGCTCGGTGGTGTTGCGTAGCTTGACACCCGGATTCTTGTAATCGGGAACATCGTCGATGACGAACGGCCCGGTCTGGAAGTACGGGACGAAAAAACCAGGCCGCCCGTCCGCGTCGGCCGTGTGGTCATCGAACACGAAGGCGGCGGGGTGCTGCTCGGCGAGGTAGAGGAACCCCCCCGGCTTGAGGAAATGCGCGACGATCTGCGCCCACCGCGCGATGTCGGGCAGCCAGTTGATCGCACCCCAGGTGACGAACACGCGGTCGAACGCGGCGGGCTCGCCGATCGCCGCGGGCGCGTCGTAAAGGTCGGCCTCGATGAAGCGCGCGCGATCGGCGAGGCCGAGTTCGTCGGCGAGGGTTCGCGCCGCGTTGATCGCCTCGCCGGAGAAATCGAGACCGACCACCTCGGCGCCCTGTTGCGCGAGAGTCAGCGTGTCCTTGCCGAAATGGCATTGCAGGTGCAGCAGGCGGAGCCCGGCGACCGGGCCAAGCTCGCGCTCGACCAGCGGATCGAGCCGCGAGCGGCCGGAGCGGAGCTCGTCGAGGTCGTAGCCGCCGGGAGCCAGATGGACACCGACCAATTCGTCCCAACGCGCTCGGTTCGCCTCGCGCCAGTTGTCCGCCATGTCAGGCGCAGAGCGCCATGAGGTCGCGCACGTTGTCCAGCGAGTCGAGCCGCGCGACCTGGGTGATGATCTCGTCGGTGCGCGAGCCGAGCATCGGCTCCGTCAGCGCGCTGAACTTGCGTTCCAGCCGCTCACCCTGGCGGGCGATGTGGGAGGCGGGGACGCCGGCGTCGTGCCGCGCGGTGACACGCGTGCCGTCGGCGCGTTCGAGCTCGATCTCCGCCAGCGTGTGCGGCCAACCGGATTGGAAGTCGAGCGCCACCTTGTCGCGCAACGCCACGAGGCGCGGATCGGCGGCATTGGCCTCGCTGTAGCTGCCGAGCGCCTCGGTTTCCACGCCGGCGAGCGCCATCGCGGTGGTCAGGCGCAGGCTGAACTTGGCTTCGAGCCCGGTGCGCGGCTCGGCGATGTTGCACACGCGGTCGGCGGCGCGGTCGATGCGGAGGTTCACGCGCGATATCTGCTCGGGTGCCAGCCCGTGCTCGGCGCGCAAGGCGCGCGCGGCCTCGATCGGCCCGTGGGTGAGATAGCAGGCGGCGTGATACTTGAAGAGGTTGTCGAAGATGTGCCAGCCGCGCTTCGGCTCGGCGGACGCCTTCTCCGGGTGGAAATCCGGGCTGTGCGTGGCGGCGAAGCCCTGCGCGCATTCGAGCACGTCGTCGCGGCTGGTGAAGCCGCGCTGCGCCAGCTTGGCGGCGAGCAGGCCGTGATAGGCCGCCTTGCCGGCGTGCAGCGGCTTGCACATCGTGCCGAACATGGATTTGAGCCCCGCCGCCTGGGTGCCCGCGATACCAAGGGCGGTGGCGGTGGCGGCAGCATCCAGCCCGAGCAGATGTGCGCACGCCGCCGCGGCGCCGAAGCTGCCCACGGTGGCGGTGGCGTGAAAGCCGAGCCCGTCATAGTGGCCGGGCGCGATCGTGCGGCCGACGCGGCATTGCAGCTCGTAGCCGGCGACGAAGGCGGTGAGCACGTCCGACCCGCGCGACCCGCGCGCCTCGGCCAGCGCCAGCAGCGCCGGCAGGATCGCGACGGTCGGGTGGCCCGGCATCGCCATGTTCACGTCGTCGAAGTCGAGCGCGTGCGAGGCGCCCCCGTTGACCAGCGCGGCGGAGAGGGCGGGCAGCCGCGCCCTGTGGCCGATCACCGTGGCGGCGGGATGGCCGCCCGCCTCCTCCATCTCGGCCAGCAGCATGCTGGTGAGCGGCTCGCCGGCGCCCGCCAAGGTGACGGCGAGGTAGTCGAGCACGCACTGCCGCGCGAGCGCGCGCACGTCTTCGGGCAGGTCGGCGTAGGTCAGCGCGGCCGATCGTTCGGCGAGGGCGCGGGTCAGGCCGGCTGTTTTCGTGATCGCGTTCATGCTGTCACCGTCCTTGGAAGTCGGGCTTGCGCTTCTCGTTGAAGGCGCGGACGCCCTCGCGGCGATCCTCGCTCGGCACGAGGCGGTTGTACGCCTCGATCTCGAACATCATGGCGCTCCCAAGGTCCATGTTGAGGCCGTGATTGACCGACTGCTTGATCTGCCGCGTCGAGAGCGGCGCGTTGCCGGCGATCACGGCGGCGGTTTCGAGCGCCTCGGCGAGCAGCGCGTCGGGGTCGCAGACCCGGTTGACGACGCCCCATTCGAGCGCCTCGGCGGCGGTGAACGGGCGGCCGGTGAGCAGGATTTCCTTGGCCCGCCGCGCACCTGCCGCGCGCGGCAGGTTCTGCGTGCCGCCCGCGCCGGGCATGATGCCGAGCGTGACCTCGGTGAGCGCGAAGCGGGCGTGGCCGGCGGCGTAGATGAAATCGCAGCAGAGCGCGATCTCGCAGCCGCCGCCGAACGCCGCGCCGTTCACCGCGACGATCACCGGGGTCGGGCAGGCGACCAGCGCGCGCGTCATCCGCTCGAAGATCAGGTGCTGAGCCTGCCAGGCGGCGTCGGTCATGCCGTTGCGCTGCTTGAGGTCGCCGCCGGCGCAGAAGATGCGCGACCCGGCGCCGGTGAGCACGATGCAACGATAGAGTGCCGGATCGGCCCCGACGCCGTCCCAGGCGTCGAGCAGGTCGAGCCCCATCTGCGTGTTCAGGGCGTTGCCTGATTCGGGCCGGTTCAGCGTGACCAGCAGAGTGTGGGGTTGCGGCTCGTCGAGGCGGAGCGTTTCGTAGGTTTTCGCCATGCGCGGCCCCGATGGTCTAGACGATATGACGCTAACAAGCGCGGTTGCGAGGGTCAAACGAGTGGCTGGCCGGGTCGGGTACTCTGTTATGTTGCCGACCGGCTTGTATGATACGTGCCTGCTTGGTCCGGAAAACAGAAATGGCGGCGACAATCAGGCTCGAGCGGGACGCGCGGCGCGCGGCCCTGCTCGCCAGTCCGTTGTTCCTGGCAATGCAGCCCGGCGAGCTCGACGAGATACTGCGGTTCTCGTCCGACCGGCGGTTCACCCGCGGCGCCACCATCTTCCAGCAAGGCGACGAGGGTTCCAGCATGATGGCCGTGCTGCGCGGCCGGGTGCGGGTCAGCGCGGTCTCCGGCGAGGGCAAGGAGGTCACGCTCAACATGATCGGCCCGGGCGAGGTGTTCGGTGAGATCGCCCTGCTCGACGGCAAGCCGCGCAGCGCCGACGTCACCGCGGCCGAGGACACGCTGCTGCTCGTGGTGGAGCGCCGATACTTCGTGCCGTATCTCATGAAGAACGGGGATCTCTACCTGCGAATGCTCGTCGTGCTGTGTGACCGGCTGCGGCGGACCAGCATGGCGCTCGAGGAGCTTGCCCTGTTTGAACTACCGGCGCGGCTGGCGCGGTTGCTGCTGAAGCTCGCCAACGATTACGGGCGGCCGGGGCGGCAGGGCATCCGCATCGACCTCAAGGTGTCCCAGCGAGACCTCGCCAACCAGGTCGCCTCCTCTCGCGAGACGGTGAACAAGCAGCTGCGGGCCTGGCGCGAGGACGGCGTGGTGGATGTCGACGCCGGCTACATCGTCATCCGGCAACTGGAGGCGCTGAAGACGTTGATGGGCTGAAACGGCTACAGCGATCGAAGCTCAATCAATCAGGCAAGTGCCGTAGCCCCGTGCCTGCGAGAGCCGACCAGCTTGGAACCGGGAAGGACACCCGCTTTCGCAGTGCCGGTCATGGTGTCGCCGCCGACGAGCACATCGAACCGAAGGGTCAGCTTCATCGGCTTCTTGACGTGCTGCGTCCAAGTGAGCCGGCTGGCGGCCGCAGACGGGTCGATCAGGGGCGTGACCTCGGCGCCTTGCGTCGCCGTACCGGTGACGACGCCGTTCGCAACGGCGAGGTCATAGATCACGGCCTGCTTTCCCATCGGGGTCGCGATGGTGACATCCCAGCGGCCGGCGATGTCATGCCGGGCCGGCTCAGGCGAGAAGCGGGCCGCGTCCGCAATCCTTTCGTCCGCGGCCGGCTGCCCGGCATGCAGCGGCGTTCCGCCCTGGTTGCGCCAGACGGTCCCGCGCCGTTCGTATTCGAACAGGGTCTCGACCGCATGGGCGACGCGCGGCCCCAGCGTGCGCTCGACCAGGTGCAACGCCAGGTCGATCCCCGACGTCACGCCGCCGCTGGTGACGAGGTTGCCGTCGTCGACCACCCGCGCCTTGACCGGAATCGCGCCCGCCGCCTCCAGCACCGCCATCCCCAAGTGATGGGTCACTGCCGGCCGGCCCTTCAGCAAGCCGGCCATAGCCAGGATCAGCGAGCCGCCGCAGACCGTCGCGGTCGTCACGCGCGATCCGGCGAGCGCCGCCGACGCGATCCGGGGCAACTCGCCGCCAGCCTCGCGGGCCAAGATGGCGGGGATGGCGGCAGGGCCGTCGCCGCCCGTCGGGCCTGCGGCGCCCGGGACGAGGACGATGCCGGCCCGGGTGGTGTCGGGCCGGCCGCTGGCTGGGATCGGCAGTCCGCCGGGCCCGCTCGGCACCGCGCGCGCGCCGGCCGCCGACACGAACTCGACCGTCATGCCACCACCCGAGTTCATGCCGGCCGCCGTGAACACCTCGTACGGTCCGATGGCGTCCAGCAGGTCGAAGCCGTCGAACAGGATAATTTGCACGAGCATGGGAGGCTCCCGGAGGAAATGGCGAACCCCGGCGCTAGGCCGGGTCGAGTTTCGGGTAGGCGCGCAGGGTGGCGAAAATCGCGGCGGGAACGAGCTGCAAGACCGCCAGTGCCACGAGCGCGCCGACGACGCCGATCGAGGCCGTGGCCGCCACGAACATGACTGGGCCGATTGCTGCACCGGTGAAGAAGCCAAGCAGCAGCAAACCGAACACGGTGGACACTGCCCGCGTGCCGAAATAGCGGCTGGCCACGTAGGGCATCAGGTCGGTCTGCCCTCCGCCGGCAGCCCCAAGCAGGAATGCGCCGGCGCGCAGTGCGTAGACGGAGCCGGCGAAGGCGTAGTCCAGGACGCCGCCGGCGAGCAGGGCCAGCAGCAGGAGAAAGAGCCAGCGGGCCTGCACCCGGTCCAGCAGGTAGCCGAACCCGACCCGGCCCACGAGGAAGGCGATGCCGGCGAAGCTCACGATGCCGGCGACGTCGTGCGCGCCCAGCCCGGCGGTTTGGCCGAGGATGAGGACCGTGTTCGGCAGGATGGCGTAGATCGTCAGGCCTTCGAGCGAGATGCAGGCAAGGATTCGCCAGAGAGTGGAGTTGCGGAGGATTTCGGCCAGCCGCGGGTTGGCCGGAGATGAAGCCGGTCTCCCTGCGACGCGCGGCGGCAAGCCCGAAGCCGTCGGCCGCTCTTTCACGAGCAACCACACGGTCGGCAAACACACGAGCAGTTCAAAGCAGCCCAGCGCCAGCAACGGGCTGGGCCAGCCGAACGCTTCGACCAGCCGCTGCGTGACGAGCGGAATGGTGACGAGACCAACCGCCTGCGAACTTGCCGTCAGACCCATCGCAAGCCCGCGGCCGCGGTCGAACCAGGTCGAGATGACGCGGGCGTAGGCGATGAAATTGGTCGGTGCGCTCGTCAGACCCAATAGGCTGATCAGCACGTAGAACACGGGTAGCGAGCCGCCCATCCGGCTCAGGGCGATGAGCATCGTCGCGAACAGCGCGATGCTGGCGCAGGCCACGCGCCGCGAACCCAAGCGATCGAGCAGCCAGCCGGCAATCGGGAACGCAACCGTTTGCGTCGCGAGATAGAGCGTCGCGGCGGTGGCCAACTCGCGCGCCGACCAGCCCAGAGCGCTTGTCCAGGCGGCGCCCAGGATGGCGAACGCTGCCGAGAAGAACGGCGTGGATCCGAAGGCCACGCCGACCGCCGCGCCGGCGGCAGCCGACCAGCCGCCGAAACGGGCGGCGGACGTCGCCGCTGGAGGCCGGGACGTATCGCGCATCGTTCGGGGGAGCGGCGGCTGCATCATGCTGCGAAGGAACTACGACGGGCCAGGCTGTCGCCGTGAGTGGCGAAAAGGACTATGATCGCAAGATATCCGCCATGCTCGGCACCTTGCGAGGAGACCCGGCCATGCATGTCGTTGCCGTGGTTGCCTATCATGGCGTCCTGCCCTTCGACCTTGCCACGCCCTGCGAGGTGTTCGGCCGAGTGACGGTGCCGGGCGTGCCCGAGCCCTACGCCATCAGGGTTTGCGGCGAGGCAAGGACGATAAAGGCCGGGGCAGTTGACCTGTGCGTCCCATACAGGCTGGCGGACGTCGCTGGTGCGCAAACCGTGATACTTCCCGGCATCGCCGACCCGGCCATGTCCATCCCGGGCGACGTGCTGGCCGTGGTCCGCGACGCTGCCCGCGGTGGCGCCCGGATCGCCTCCATCTGCACGGGCGCATTCGTGCTGGCAGCCACGGGCTTGCTCGACGGACTGCGTGCGACGACGCACTGGCGAGCGACGGACCTGCTGGCCGCGCGCCACCCCGCCATCAGCGTCGACGCCAACGTGCTCTACGTGGACAACGGGCAGGTTCTGACCTCCGCCGGCGCCGCGGCCGGCCTGGACCTGTGCCTGCACATGGTGCGGCGCGACTACGGGCCTGCTGCCGCGGCACTGGCCGCCCGGCTGGCGGTGATGCCGCTGGAGCGAGATGGCGGCCAGGCGCAGTTCATCGTCCACCAAACACCGTCCTCGGCGGCGAGCCTGGAGCCGCTGCTGCGATGGCTTGGCCAGAACCTGCACCGGGCGCTGGGCATAGAGGCGATCGCGCGGCGGGCGGCCATGACGCCACGCACCCTCAGCCGCCACTTCCGCCAGCAGGTCGGCACGACCTTGCTGCAGTGGCTCCTGGCTGCCCGCGTGCGCCGCGCGCAGCTGTTGCTGGAAACAACGGACCTATCGGTGGAGCAGGTCGCGATACAGTCCGGCTTCGGATCGGCGGTCACGCTGCGGAACCGGTTCGCCCGGTCGGTCGGCACGACGCCGACGGCGTACCGCCGAGCCTTGGGGGTATTACCGGGTCAAGTTCAGTGGACGAAGGCAGGATGCCAAACCGCGCGCCGCGGAAACAAGCTGACTTTGCACGTGGACTCGTTCGGTTAAGGGCAGTCCGGCCGAGTTTGGAAAACTCTCGGAAGCAGGATGTCGGCCACCTCCTCCGCGTCGCCATCGTCCCGAACCTCTGCGGCGGCTTGCGCCGTGCGCAACGCCTCGGCAAAGGGCTGCTGGCGCTGTTCGACGCGGGGCCGGTGGCTAACCTGTGTTAGTTGCAAGGAAGCAACAAAGATTGACAGGTCACGCGCTCGCCCAGGCATAAGGGCGCGTGCCGCGCGGCTTTATCCTGTCGATCCTGTGGGTGCTGTTGGCCTGCCTCGGTCCGGCGGCGGCGCAGCCGTCAGGGCCGGTGCAGAGCCGGTTCTTCACCAGCTCCGATGGGGTGCGGCTGCATTACCTCGAAGCCGGACCGCCGCGCGCCCACACCCTCGTGCTCGTGCCGGGATGGACCATGCCGAGCTGGATCTGGGCACCGCAGATCCAGGCGTTCTCGCTCCGTTACCACGTCATCGCCTTCGATCCGCGCGGGCAGGGCGACTCGGACGCGCCCGCGTCGGGCTACGAGCCGAACCGGCGCGGCGAGGACATCGCGGAACTGATCGCCCGGCTGGGGCCGCAGCCGGTGCTGCTGGTCGGCTGGTCGCTCGGCGTGCTGGATTCGCTCGCCTACATCCACGCCCAGGGCGACCGGCACGTGGCGGGGCTGGTCCTGGTCGACAATTCGATCGGCGAGGAGCCGGCGCCGGTGCCTTCGCGGGTTCGACCGCATCACGGACCGAGGCTGCCGCACGAAGTCATGATGCGCCGCTTTGTCCGTGGCATGTTCCACCAGCCGCAAAGCGAGAGCTACCTGGACAGTCTGACCGATGCCACCTTGCGCATGCCGGAATATGCCGCGAATGCACTTCTGTCCTACCCCGTGCCGCGAAGCTATTGGCGTGAGGCGGTCTACTCGACCGGGAGGCCGGTGCTGTACGTTGTTCGCCCGGTCTGGGAGGGGCAGGCTGAGAACCTCGCGCGCCATCATCCGGCGGCCGAGACGGCGATCTTCCCCGAGGCCGGGCATGCGCTGTTCATCGACGCGGCGCCGCGCTTCAATGCGCTGATGCAGGATTTTATCAACCGCAGGATCTGGCCTTGAGGGAGCGTGCGGCGCGGACGGCGGCGCTATTGCCGTTGTTCCTGGTCTCCGCCTCCGCCGTCGGGTTCGAGATCGCGCTGACCCGGTATTTCGCGGTCGCCAAATGGTCGGAGTACGGCTACTGGGTGATCTCGATCGTCATGGTCGGATTTGCGCTAAGCGGGGTCGTGCTGGCGCTGTGGCGCGCGGCCTTCGTGCGTCGCGCCGAATGGCTGCTGACGGCCTTGCCGGCGGTGCTCATCGCGACCGAGGCGGCGGGCTTCTATCTCGCCGCAACCAACCCGTTCAACCCGCTGCAATTGCAGAACGGGTCGACTTGGGCGCCGCAGCTCGCCAACATCGCGGCCTATTATGCCTGTCTGCTGCCGTTCTTCTTCCTGGCCGGCTTGTACATCAGCCTGAATTTCGTGGTGCACGCCGACCGGCTCGGCCTGGTCTATGGCTTCGACCTGACCGGCGCGGGCGCGGGCGCGCTGGCGACCTTGCTGCTGATGCTGCTGCTGCACCCATTCATGCTGGTCCCTGCGCTCCTGGTGCCGCTGGCCGCGGCGGCGTGTTTCCGGCGCGGGCGACGCGCGCGCACGGGGATTGCCGCCTCGTTGGCGGCGCTGCTTCTGGCCGAGCTCGTTCTGGTGTTCGCCAACCCGGCCGTCATCAACGATTTCAAGGCAGTCTACGCGCCGCTGCACACGCCGGATGCGAAGATCGTGGCCGAGCGCCGCTCGCCGCGCGGGTTCTACCAGCTGCTCGACGATTTCACCGAGCGAGTCGACACGGACGTCTCGAACGACGCGGGGATGCTCGGCCTGCCCGGCCCGCCACAGACGTTCGGGCTCTACCGCGACGGCACCCGCATCGCGGCATTGCCGCGCACGGCCGCGGCCGACGCCGGCTACGCGGGCGCCGCCCTCGACGCGCTGCCCTACACGCTGCTGCGTCAGCCGCGTGTGCTGCTGGCCGGCGCCTCGGGCGGGTTCCGGATCGACGAGGCGCTCGCCCTGGGCGCCGGCTTCGTGCAGGCGGTCGAGCCGGAGCCCATCCTGCGGACAGCGCTTCGCGACGGGCTAGGCCCTTCGCCGGCTCGCCCCCTCGATAAGCGGGTGGCGATTTCCGGCACCGCGCCGATCGCGGCGGCGCGGCAAGGCGGACCGTACGACCTGGTGGATCTCTCGGCCGATTTGCTGGACGCGTCGGAGACCAACGGCACGGCGCTCTCGACGGAGGCGATCGCCGCCTATCTGCGCGCACTGAAACCGGACGGGATCGTGTCCTTGCCGGCCTCGATCCGCGACTTCCCTGTCTACGCATTGCGGCTGCTGGCGACCGCGCGCGCGGCGCTGGCGCAGGCCGGCGTCAGCGACGCGGCGGCCCACGTCGCCGTCTACCGCTCCGCCTGGAGCGTGCGGATCCTGCTTACGCCTGAGCCGTGGACGACGGCCCGGATCGAGGCATTGAGGCGTTTCTGCGACGAGCGCTCCTTCGACGTGTCCTACTATCCGGGCCTGGACGCGGCGGAGGCGCGCGGGCACATCTACAACGACCTGCCGGCGGTTTCCTTCGATCGTGGAGAGGTCGCGAGCGGCGGGCCGGACGACGCCATCGCCGACGAGGCCCGCGCGGTGCTGGACGGGACGCCGACACCGTCCGCGGCGGACTTCAATCTCGCGCCGATCACGCTCGATCGGCCGTTCTTCTACGCCGTGCTGCGGCTGGAGCACCTCGACACCCTGCTGCGCCGGCTCGAAATCCTGCCGCAAGCCGAGGTCGGCGCGTTGGTGAACCTCGCCGTGCTCGCTCAGGCGGCGGCGATCGCCATCGTCGTACTGCTGGTGCCGTTGCTCGCGCCCAGTCGCGTCGGCCGACGGGAAGGCGGGCTGCTGCGCGCCATCCTCTACTTCCCGGCACTCGGCCTCGGGTTCCTGTTCGTCGAGATCTTCCTGATCGAGAAAGCGTCGCTTTACCTGAGCGATCGCACCTCGGCGTTCGCGGTGGTGCTGACCGGAATGCTGATCTTCTCGGGCTTCGGCAGCATGGCCACCCAGCGCGCCGGCGCCGATCCGCGCCGGGCCGTCGGGGTGGTGTGCGCCCTCATCCTGCTTTGGTGCGTGGCGCTCGCCCTGGGGCTGCAACCGCTGATCCTGGCGACCCTCGCCTGGCCCTGGATGCTGAGGCTGGCGCTGCTGCTGCTGCTGCTGGCGCCGGGCTCGGTCGCGCTCGGCATGCCGTTCCCCCTCGGACTGTCCCGCGCGGGCGGCGGCGGCCTGCTGCCCTGGGCCTGGGGCTTGAACGGCGCGTTCTCCGTGGTGGCGACGCCACTCGCCAACTTGATTGCGCGGGAGGCCGGCCTGAGCAGGGTTCTCCTCTCGGCTTGTGTATTATATGGCATCGCGTGGCTAGCGTTCCCGGTGACCAGGAAATTCAAGTGGCAGGATCGTCGCGAAGTCTCACACGCCGCGGGGTGATCGCCGCGGCCTCCGCCGCGGCATTGGCCCGGCCTGCGCGCGCGGCCAATGCGGCCTGGACGCGCCAGGCGTTCGAGGAGGCGATGCAGCGCTCCGGCCGCCCGGTCAGCCTCACCGACGCGCAGTTCGACGCGATCCAGTCCCGCAAGCCGGCTGCCATCAAGCTGATCGACCGCTACCTTGCGGAGCGGCTGGGATCGGCCGATCCCAAGGTGATGGCCGCGTTCCAGGCGGTGCCGCGCGAGTACTTCCACTACGTGTATTCGGAGCGACGCGCGACGCCCGGGGATGCCTACGAGGACACGCCGAAGCCCTGGGCGCTCGGCTACGGCTCCGCGCTGTCGGATTACCTCGGTCAGGCGTACATGACCCAGGTCTGTAAGCCGGGACCGGACGACGTGACCTTGGAAGTCGGCACCGGCAGCGGGTTCCAGAGCTCGTTGCTGTCGCGGATCGTCAAGACGGCCTATTCGATCGAGATCGTCGAGCCGCTCGGCCACGCGGTGTCGAAAATCTTCACGCCGCTCGGCTACACCAACGTCCATACCCGCGTGGGGGACGGCTACTACGGCTGGCCGGAGGTGCAGGGCGGGTTCGACGTCATCATCGTCACCTGCGCCGCGCAATACGCCCCGCCCGAGCTGTTCAAGCAGATGAAGCCGGGCGGCCGGATGATCATTCCCATCGGCCAGCCGTTCAAGCGCGGCCAAGTGCTCTACGTCTACACCAAGGATGCCGACGGCAAGATCCATTCCCGACGCGATGTCGGCGTGTTCTTCATCCCGATGACCGGCGCGATGATGAAGAACCCGGCACCCCACGTTATGCCGGCGACGGCCGAGAAGCCCGCCGCGACGGAACCTGCGAAGACGGAGGAGGAGCCGAAGTAGCCCTCACCCAACCCTCTCCCGGAGGGAGAGGGCTTTCTTCTGCTCCCTCTCCCTCCGGGAGAGGGTCGGGGTGAGGGTTCTAGGATTTCGCCATGCCCTTGGCGATGGCGTCGTTGAAGCCCCGGTCGAACGCGCTCGCAGCGTCAAAGCGGGTCCGCAGCAGCCCGGCGCCGGCGTAGAGGTCGATCACCGTCTGCTCGCCCGCGATGACGCGCGTCGGTCGGCACCACGCCTTCGACCGTGCGCGCGAACCAGTGGCGCGGCACGGCGACGGGAAAGCCGATCAGCTTGGCCCAGATCTCGGCGTACTGATCAACGTGCGCATTCGCCCAGCTCCGGGCGACGGTAAGTCGGGTGATGAAGTCCGCGAGTTCGGCGCGCTTGGCGGCGATCGCGTCGACCGAGGCGATCTGAAAGCCGAGGCCCGGAGTCAGTCCTTCGCCGTTGACCATCTGCCGGCCGCCGTCGATCACCTCGATCTGCGAGCTATACGGCTCCCAGGTCGACCAGGCGTCGATGGCGCGCGAAGCAAGCGCGGCCTTGGCGTCGGCCGGCTGCAGGAACACGAGCTTAACGGCATCGACCGGCCATCCGGCACGGCGCAGCGCGGCCAGCACCAGGAAATGGCCGACCGAACCTCGGCCGGTGGCGATCCTGCGGCCCTTGAGGTCGTCGAAGCCGTGCAGCGGCGAGTCGCCGCGCACGACGATCGCGGTGCCCTGCTGCGTCGAGCGCCGGGCGGCGATGGCGCGCATCTTTACCCCCGACGCGAACCCGAAGGTGAATGGGGCGTCGCCGACAATGCCGGCGTCGATCGCGCCCGCGTTGAGCGCCTCGATAAGCGGCGCGGCGGCGACGAACTCGCTCCAGGCGATGCGGTAGGGCAGTCCGGCGAGCACCCCCGCCGCCCCCATCACCGCGCGGTTGTTACCGCGCTGGTCGCCCGCGCGCACAGCACGGTCTCGCCGTGGGCGCGAGTGATCGCGAACGGCGCCAGGACGGCGCCGGCAAGCAGCGTGCGGCGTGGGACGAGCATTATTCCGCCGCCTGCGCCGCGCCGGCAGAGGCAAGCCGTTCGGCGATCAGCGCCTTGGTGATCGGCAGCAAGGAGCGGCCGTACTCCAAGGTGTCGTCGAGCGGGTCGAAACCGCGGATCAGGAAGGTGGTGACGCCGAGATCATAGTAGTCGAGGAAGGCCTCGGCGACCTGTTGCGGCGTGCCGACGAGGCTCGTGGTGTTGCCGCGCGCGCCGGTGAGGGCCGCGGCCCCGGTCCACAGGCGCTTGTCGAGGCGCTCGCCCTGCGCGGCGGCCTCCAGCAGCCGGCGGGAGCCCTCGTTCGGCGGCGTGGCGGTCGCCGGGCCGAGGATCGCCTCGCCGCGCAACTCGATGATGCGCTGCTTGATGCGCTCGGTGCGCGCCCAGGCTTCCTCCTCGGTGGCAGCGAGGATCGGGCGGAAGGAAAGGCTGAACCGCACCTCGCGCCCGTGCCGCGCGGCGGCGGCGCGCACGCGGGCGATGATCTCGCGCACCTGCTGGTGGGTCTCGCCCCACAGCGCGTAGACGTCGGCGTGCTTGCCGGCGACCGCGACGGCAGCCTCGGACGCGCCGCCGAAATAGATCGGGATGCGCGGCTGCTGCAACGTGCCGAACGCGGTCGAGGCGCCCTTGAAGCAGTAGTATTTGCCGTCGTGGTCGATCGGGCCATGCTCGGTCCACACCCGCTTGAGGATGCCGACATACTCGTCAGTGCGAGCGTAGCGCTCCTCCTTGCCGAGCCAGTCGCCGTCGCGCTGCTGGTCGGCGTCGTCTCCGCCGGAGATTACGTGGATCGCGGCGCGCCCGCCGGTGATCTGGTCGAGCGTCGCAAACTTCCGCGCCGCCAGGGTGGGGGCCACGAAACCGGGGCGGTGGGCGACCAGTAAGCCGATCCGGTCGGTGTGCGCGGCGGCGGCGGAAGCGAGCAGGAAGCCGTCCGGCCCGTCGGAGAAATAGCCGACCAGCAGCTTGTCGAAGCCGCCCGCCTCGGCGGCCTGGGCAAAGTCGCGGATGTAGCCGCGGTCCAGCACGGCGGGGCCGGGCGGCCGGATTTCGGAGGCCTCCCGATGGTGGATCATGCCGATGAACTCGACGCTCATGGGGGAGTCTCCTTCAGGCGGCCGCTTGTTCGTGCACGCCGAGTGCGGCGAGCAAGGTGGTCCGGATTCCGGCGAAGCCGGGCGAGGATGGACGGCGCGGCCGGGGAATGTCGATCCGGGTCCCGGCGGTGATGCGGCCGTGCTCGAGGACGAGCGCGCGGTCGGCCAGCAGCACGGCCTCGTCCACGTCATGCGTGACCAGGAGGACAGCGGGCTTGTGCGCGGTCCAGAGCCGCGAGACGAGCACCTGCATACGAAGGCGAGTGAGCGCGTCGAGGGCGGCGAACGGCTCGTCGAGCAGCAGCAGTTCGGGCGCGCGGACCAGCGCGCGGGCGAGACCTGCGCGCTGAGCCTCGCCGCCGGAGAGGGTGAGCGGCCAGGCGTCGGCCCGATGCGCGAGCTCGACCTCGCTCAATGCGGCGAGCGCGCGCGCCTTCGGGTCCGGATCGTCGAGCCCGAGGGCGACGTTGCGCCAGACCCGCTTCCAGGGCAGCAGTCGCGGGTCCTGGAACACGACGGCGCGGCGCGACGGGACGGCGACGTCGCCCTGTTCCACGGGATCGAGCCCGGCCAAGGTGCGCAGCAGGGTGGATTTTCCCGAGCCGCTGCGTCCGAGCAAAGCGACGAACTCGCCGGGAGCGATGCCGAGGTCGAGGTGGTCGAGCACGGTGTCGTCGCCAAAGCGGCGGGTGAGGCCGGCGACGCGGAGGCCGCTCATCGCCGCGCGCCGCCAAGCACCGGCCGCCAGACGAGGGCACTGCGCTCGATGGTGCGCACCAGCTGGTCGGCGAGCAGGCCGAGCACGGCGTAGACCAGCAGGCCGACCATGATGATGTCGGTGCGCAGGAACTCCCGCGCGTTCATCATCATGTAGCCGATGCCGCTGTCGGCGTTGATCTGCTCGCCCACAACGAGGCTGAGCCAGCCGATGCCGACGGCGTAGCGCAGCCCGACCAGGAACGAGGGTAGCGCGCCCGGCAGGATCACGTGCCGTATCAACGCGAGCCGCGACAGGCCGAGCGTGCGCGCCGCCTCCACCAGCTTGGGATCCACGCCACGAATGCCGGCGTAGAGATTGAGGTAGATCGGGAACAGGGCGCCGAGCGCCACCAGCGCGATCTTCGGCGTCTCGCCGATGCCGAACCACAGGATGAAGAGCGGGACGAGCGCCAGGTGCGGCAGCGTGCGGAGCATCTGCAGCGGCGCGTCGATGGCGTCCTCGCCAATGCGCGATAGACCGGCGATCAGGGCGGCGACCGTGCCGACCACGAGCGCGATGCCGAGGCCCGTCGCGACCCGGGCCAGCGACACGAGCAGGTTCTGTTCCAGCTCACCCGAGCCCAGCAGCGTCACGAGGCTGGCAACGACGTCGGAGGGAGCGGCAACCGTGCGGGTCGGGATCCGCCCGACCATGCATCCCGCTTGCCAGGTCAGGAGCAGCACCGCGACACTCGCGAAACGGCGCAGCATAGCTGGTTGCAAGACGGGCCGGCCGAGCCCGATGCGCGTACGCCGGGTTGGCGCGCCGACGGCAAGCGAGTGCGACATGCGAGCTCCTGCTCCAGGCGCCACCCGGCGTCATAATCTACGCGGGGAGGACGCAAATATCGAGCTCAGATTGCGCGTCGAAGGAGCGAAGTCAATAGAACCACTACGATAAACGGTGTTTGATTCTATTGCGCGATGTTCCGTAGCCATTTGTGCTCGTTGTCGCACTTCAGGCTAGGGCCTCGCATTCGGGGCGCTCTGGACGCCCTCGCGAGCGTGATCCATAACGCTTCCGTATGTTAGCCGTTACGCACTTGGCTGATCGCCGTCTTTGGGGCTTGGCGGTGTGCCGGCTTGTCGGCCATAGCGTCGCGGTCGGCCTCATGTTGCTTGCGTGCATGTCGTTAATCGCGAACGGGTTCATCATCCGTGCGGCCTTTGGCCAGGACCCGGCCACGCAGCAGCGTTGAAGAGCATCATCGACACCGCCGGCCAGATTTGCCAATCGGCCGGTTCCGAGCACGGATGCAGTCCGGCTGTTGTCGGGGTTCCAGCCCTACGAGCGCACCGAGCTTCTCCGGCATATCGAGCCCTGCATCGAGCGTCCGATCCGTGCCGACACCAAAGGGAAAAAATGGCCGGACGACGCCAGCTCCTTTGTGGAATTATACTCGACGACTTGCAGCGGCGTCGTCGGCGTGCGTGGCCAAGTCGCGGGCGGCAAGCTTGCGATCAATTTCGACGGCGTGCGCGTGCGGACGAGTCTGCTGACCAAGGACGCGAGCGGCAATCAGGGAAAGGGTGACCAGTTTGCGTTAGACGCGTGCCAGCTCACGCTCGTTCCAAACGAGCAGGGCGACATGCTGCAAGGGCCGCTGCACTGCGTCGGGATGTCCGACGTGCTCAACGTCCAGCTCCCCTTCGGCGCGTCGGACGAGCCGGCTAGAGCATCGGTCCCGCAATCATTGCCGGGTCGATCCGCCGCTCGAGCCAGCGTCCGCCTGCGGGGTCGCCCGGATAAGCGCCGTTCTCCATCACTACCTTGCCGCGCAGCACCGTCAGGCTCGGCCAGGCCTGCACCTCGCGCCCCTCCCAGGGCGTGTAGTCGGTCTCATGCAGATCCTCTTTGCGGACGGTGCGGCGCAGCGCCGGGTCCAGCACGCAGATGTCGGCGTCGCTGCCGACGGCGAGCGCGCCCTTGCGCGGGTAGAGGCCCATGATCCGCGCCGCGTTGGCCGAAACGAGGTCGACGAAGCGGCCGAGGTCGTAGCCGCGCTTGCCCACCATTTCGGTGTACATGAGGGCGACGCGGGGTTCGACGCCGGCGTTGCCGCCCGTGGTGTCGTCGATGCGGCGGCCCTGGAGCTTGCGTTGCAGGGTGCAGCAGATCTCGTCGGTGGCGACGCAGTTGATCGAGCCGTCGAGCGTGCCCGCCCAGAGCGCCTTCTGGTCCTCCGCCGATTTCAACGACGGATAGGTGTGGAAAATCTGTCCGTTCGGCTGCCGGTAGTCGTCGCTGGTGTAGAGCATGTATTGATGCAGCGACTCGCCGTAGATCGGCAGGCGGCGCGCACGGGCCTCCCGGATCGCGGCGACGCCGGTGCCGGCGCTGACATGCATCATGTAGAGCGCGGTGCCCGGCACGTTCTCGGCCAGCCGGATCACCCGGCGAAACGAGATGTCCTCCGAGAGCGTGTTATGCACCTCGGCCATGTTCTCGAAGCCGGTGCGGTCCTCGCGCATCAGCTTGGCGTACATGTGCATCACGATGTCGTTGTCCTCGGCGTGAATGACGCCGAGGCCGCCGTGCCGGGCCAGCACCTGGAACACCTCGTGGATGTCGCCGAAATCCACCATGCGGCCCTTGCGCGACGGCGTGATGTCGGTGGTGAAGATCTTTACCGTCGGGTAGCCCGCCTGGATCGCCTCCGTGAGTTGGGGGTAGAGGTCGGGCGGCAGGGTGCCTTCCAGCATCAGGTGCTGCGCGTAGTCGCAGGCGCAGTGGCCGCGCCAGTCCTGCTCGCGCGCTTCGATCGCGTCCCGCACCGAGTTGCCCTGCGAGGCGCGGGTAAAGTCGATCAGGGTCGTGGTGCCGCCGAACAGCGCGGCGCGGCTGACCACGTCGGGCGGGTCGGTGTTGCCCCAGGTGCCGTCCGGGTTCGGCAGCGGCCATTTGCAATGCACGTGCGGGTCGATGCCGCCGGGCATGACGATTTTTCCCGTGGCGTCGATCAGCCGCGCGCCTTCCGGCACCGGCGCTTGTCCGGCCGGCGCGACGGCGACGATGCGTTCGCCAGTGATTGACACGTCGTACGCGCCGACGTTCTCGGGCGTGACCACTTGGTCCCCGCGTATGACGAGATCGACCATCCCGGCTCCCCTTTCGCTTTTCCGGCATGGTCCGATGCGTGCGGCTTCAGCACAAGCCTGTTGCCGCCCGGCCGCCAGTGGGCTGTATGCTGCCTTGCACCATGGATCAGCACGCCGTCGACGTCGTCATCATCGGGGCTGGCATCGCCGGCGCGACATGCGCCGCCGCCCTGGCGCCCACCCACCGCGTCGCGCTCATCGAGGCCGAAGAGGCGGCGGGCTATCACAGCACCGGCCGCTCGGCGGCGTTCTGGATCCTCAACTACGGGCCGGCCGACGTGCGTGCGCTGACCGGGGCGTCACGCGCCTTCTTCGAGCAGCCGCCGCCTGGTTTCGCCGACTACCCGCTCACCCGCCGCCGCAGCATGGTGTTCCTCGCACCCCGCGAGCAGCGCGCGCATCTGGACAGGCTGCTCGCCGAAGGGATCGAGCTGCGCGCGGCGCCGGTGGCCGAGATCCAGGCGATGGTTCCCGGACTGCGTCCGGGCTACGCCGAGGCGGCGGCGATCGAGGACGACGCGTTCGACATGGACGTCGCCGCGATCCTGCAGGGCTACCTGCGGCAGCTGCGCGCTGAAGGCGGCGTGTTGGCGCTGCGCCATCGGTCGGGGCGGATCGAGCGCAGGTCGGGGTCGTGGCAAGTCGAGACCGCGGCGGGGACGGTGTTCGTGGCCCCGGTGATCGTCGATGCCGCCGGCGCCTGGGCTGACGACGTGGCGCGGCAGGCGGGCGTGCCGGGGCTCCGGCTGGTGCCGTGCCGACGGACGGCGGCGATCGTCGATCCGGCCCCGTGGCACGTCGAGGACTGGCCGATGATCAACGACGCCGAGCACACCTGGTACGTCCGTCCGGAAGCCCGCACCCGTCTGCTGGTCTCGCCGGCCGATCAGACGCCGACCCACGCGCACGACGTGCAGCCGGAGGAGCTCGACGTCGCAATGGCGATCGATCGGATGCAGCAGGCGCTCGACATCGAAGTGCGCCGGGTGGAGCGGAGCTGGGCGGGGCTGCGCACCTTCACGCCGGACGGCAGCTTGGCGATCGGCTTCGACATGCACGCCGAGGGCTTTTTCTGGTGCGCGGGGCAGGGCGGCTACGGCATCCAGACCTCGCCGGCGGCGGGGCGGCTGGTCGCCGACCTGATCGCCGGTCGCGATCCGGGCATCGCGGCCGCCATCCTGCCCGCGATCGACCCGAACCGGTTTGCCGGCAATACGGCCTGAACTTCGGCCCCGGTGAAACGCTTCCGTTCCAGCATCGATTCAGGGAGGCCACTGTGGACCGCATCACCGTGCTTGACGACGAGCTCTGGCCGGGTGTGCCGTCCGAGGTGATCGAGAAAGCCAAGGAGGCGGCGACCGAGGAGCCATGCTGGATCGCCAAGCGCGAGGACGGCCACTTCGTCTCGCTCGACGGCCCGCAAGGCGGGCCGGACACCGCGACCGGCGACCTCATCTATATCGCCGAGGTCAGCCCGCCGGGAGAGTAGTCGCTACGCCCGGGTCAGCACCCAGAACAGGCAGGCGGACAGCAGGATGGTGACGGGCAGGGTCACCACCCAGGCGATTACCATGCTGCGCACCGTTTTCCACTGCATGCCGGAACCCGCGCCGACCATGGTGCCGGCGATGCCCGAGGACAGGATGTGCGTCGTGCTGACCGGCAGCCCGCTGTAGCCGGCGGTCCCGATTAGGCCGGCCGCGACCAGCTCGGCCGAGGCGCCCTGCGCCGGGGTCAGGTGCTTCTTGCCGATCCGCTCGCCGATGGTGGTGACGATCCGCTCGTAGCCGACCATGGTGCCGGCGCCGAGGCAGAACGCGCTTAGCACCCGCACCCACCAGGGCGCGTATTCGACCGCGTTGCGCATCTTGCCGCGGATCTCGCTCGACTGCTTCTTCTCGGACGGCTGCGCCTGCTTGTGTTCGGCGACCAGCTTGAGCTCATCGTTCAGCCGGTAGATGTCGTCGCGTACCGCCGAGCGCTCGCGATCGGGGATATCGGACAGGGCTTGCAGGCTGCCGAGGCGCTGCGACAGGCTTTGCGCCGCGCGGACGGCGAGCTCCTTCTGGTCGTCGCCGTACCGCTGGATCAGCGGCACCGCGGCTTGCGCCGCCTGCACGACTTCGGGCGGCTTCGCGCCGGAGTAGAGGTTGAGCGTGTACTGTGCCGGCAGTACGCCGATCACCGTTAGCATGATCAGGCCGATGCTCTTCTGGCCGTCGTTCGAGCCGTGCGCGAAGCTGACGCCGCTGCAGGTGAGGATCAGCAGGCCGCGGACCCACGGCTTGGGCGGCTCTCCCTCCTTGGTGGGCTCGAACAGCCGTCGGTCGCGGATCACGACGCCGGCGATCTTGAACAGGACGAAGGCGCCGACGAAGCCGAGCAGCGGCGAGAACAGGAGCGCGCGCACCACGCTCCAGACTTGTGTCCAGTCCACCCCCTGACCCGCGCCGCGCCCGACGATGAGCGCGTCGGCGACGCCGATCCCGATCAGGGAGCCGATCAGGCAATGCGAGCTCGAATTGGGTATGCCGCGCCACCAGGTCGCCAGGTTCCACAGCAGGGCGGTGATGAAGATCGCCAGCAGCATGCCGGTGGCGGGGTTGCCGTCGGGCGGCGTCAGCACGTCGGGCGGCAGCAGTTCGACCATGGTGTAGGCGACCGCGACGCCGCCGAGCAGCACGCCCGCGAAGTTCATCACGCCCGACAGGACGACCGCGACGATCGGCCTCAGGGAGTGGGTGTAGATGACGGTGGCGACCGCGTTGGCCGTGTCGTGGAACCCGTTGGTCGCCTCGAAGGCGAGGACGAGCACGAAGCAGAACACTAGGACCGCGAGGGAGCCGGTGGAGGCGGGGATGACGTTTGCGAGCATTGTTCCGCAACGGCGAGAACCGTTACGGGATGCGCTGTCATCAATACATCATGCAGGCCCTCACCCCGGCCCTCTCCCGGAGAGAGAGGGAGCAGAAAGCCCTCTCCCCTCGGGAGAGGGTTGGGTGAGGGTTAAACCACCCGCCCGCTTTCGGGCTCGATCAGGTGCATGTGGTTGAGATCGACCGAGAGCGGCAGCATCTCGCCCGGGGCCGCGTGGGTCGCCGGGTCGACGCGGGCGCAAACCGGGGTGCCGCCGACGGCGAAATACACCATGGTCTCCATGCCCATCGGCTCGACCACTTCCACCGGCGCCTCGATCCGCGCGACGCCCGGCTTGGCGTTGTCCTGGAAGTCCGACAGGTGCTCGGGACGCAGGCCGAGCAGCATTTCGCGGTCCTTGAACTGCGCGTAGCGGTCCTTCCGCGCCGGCGGCACCGGCAGCACGATGCCGTCGGTGACGCGCACCGCGAGGCCGCCCGAGCCGTTGGTCAGGCGGCACGGGAAGAAGTTCATCGCCGGGCTGCCGATGAAGCTCGCGACGAAGTGGGTCGTGGGGTTGTGGTACAGCTCCTGGGGCGGCCCGACCTGCTCGATCCGCCCCCCGTTCATCACCACCACGCGGTCGGCCAAGGTCATCGCCTCGATCTGGTCGTGGGTGACGTAGATGGTCGTGGTGTTGACGGTCTGATGCACCTTCTTGATCTCGTAGCGCATCTGCACGCGCAGCTTGGCGTCGAGGTTGGAGAGCGGCTCGTCGAACAGGAACACCTTCGGGTCGCGCACGATGGCGCGGCCCATGGCGACGCGCTGGCGCTGCCCGCCGGACAGCGCCTTGGGCTTGCGCCCGAGCAACTCGCCGATGTCGAGGATGCGGGCGGCGTTGTCGACCCGCCGCTTGATCTCGTCGCGCCCGAACTTCCTGAGTTTCAGGCCGAACGCCATGTTGTCGAACACGCTCATGTGCGGGTAGAGCGCGTAGTTCTGGAACACCATGGCGATGTCGCGGTCGCGCGGCGGCACGTCGTTGACCAGATCGCCGCCGATCCAGACCTCGCCGGACGTGATCTCCTCAAGCCCAGCGATCATGCGCAGCGTCGTGGACTTGCCGCAGCCGGAGGGGCCGACCAGCACGACGAACTCGTGGTCGGCGATCTCGAGGTCGATCCCCTTCACCGCCTGCACGTCGCCGTCGTACGACTTGACGATCTTGCGGACCGATACCTGCGCCATGTCTTCGTTCAGCCCTTGGTGGCGCCGGCGGTCAGGCCGGCGATGTAGTAGTCCATCAGGAACGCGTAGATGATCACCGGCGGCGCCGCTGCGAGCACCGAGCCGGCCATGATCTTGCCCCACTGGAACACGTCCCCGCGCACCAAGTCACTGATGATGCCGACGGTCAGCACCATCTGGTCCATCGAGTAGAGGTAAGCCATTGGATACAGGAACGCGCCCCAGCTGATGGTGAAGGCGAAGATGGTGGCGGCGATGATGCCGGGCATGGCGACGGGGATGAAGATCTTCAGCAGCATCTGGATGTAGCCCGCGCCGTCGATCAGCGCCGCCTCGTCAAGCTCCTTCGGGATCGAGCTGAAGTAGCCGATCATGATCCAGGTGCAGAACGGCACCGCGAGCGTCGGATAGACGAGGGCGAGGCACCAGACGTTGTTGATCAGCCCGATCATGCCGAGGATCTGGAACAGCGGGATGAATAGTAGCGAGGCCGGGATCAGGTAGCTGAGGAAAACGCCGGTGGCGAGCACCGAGCTGCCCCAGAAGCCCATGCGCGCCAGGCTGAACGCCGCCATCACCGAGATCACCATCGAGACGACGACCGTCACGACGGTGATCATCACCGAGTTCAGGAAGAAGTGCTGGAAGTTGGACGACGCCATCAGCTCGGTGTAGTTGCTGAGCGTCGGGTGATGCACGATCCAGGGATTGCCGGCCTGGGCCGAGATCTCGCCCGAAGATTTGAAGCTCGTCATCACCGTGTAGAACGGCGGCACCAGAAACAGCACCACGAACACCGTCAGCGCCGCGTAGCTCGCGTAGAGCGCCCAGCGGCGCTGCGACGCGAGGCTGCGCGACGGCCGGCGGAGCAGCGCCGGCGCGGCCGGCGCGGCGGCGGTGGCGCTGCTCATGCCGCGATCTCCTTGGTGCGGTTGGTGACGCCGCGCAGCACGAAATACGCGGCGACGGCGAGGATCGGGAACATGAACAGCGACACGGAGGCGCCGAGCGGGATGTCGCCCGACTGGATGCCGACGACGAACGAGTACGTCGCGAAGATGTGCGTCAAGTCCTGCGGGCCGCCGGCGGTGAGGATGCGCACGATGTCGAAATCGGCGAACGTGACGATGAGGCTGAACAGCACGGTGATGGCGATGATGTTGCGCATCATCGGCAACGTCACGAAGAACAGTTTCTGCATCGCGCCCGCGCCGTCGATCGCGGCCGCCTCGTACAGCTGTTCGGGCACCGATTTCAGCGCCGCCAGGTACATGATCATGAAGAACGGCGTGCCGAACCAGACATTCACCGTCACCACGCAGATCCGCGCGATCCAGCCCTGTCCGAGCCACGGCACGCTGGCGAAGCCGAGCGCGTTCAGGATCCAGTTGAACGCCGAGTAGGACGGATCGAACAGCCACCACCACCCGAGCGTCGACATCGCCAGCGGAATGACCCAGGGAACCAGCAGCAAGCCGCGCCAGATGCGTTGGTTCTTCGACGGGATGTTGTGCATCAGGTGGGCCAGGACGAAGCCGATGAACGCCTTCAGCACCACGGCCGTGATCGCGAAGAAGCAGCTCTGGAAGACGACGAGCTGGAAAGTGTTGCGCCTGAGCAGGAACGCGAAGTTGCCGAGGCCGACGAAGCTCGTCATGCGCTTGTTCAGCATCGAGAGATAGATCGCGTAGATCGCCGGGTACACCACCAGGCAGGCGATCAGCAGGATCAGCGGCGAGCAGAGCAGGAACGCCGTCGTCGATCGCCGGCGGGCGAACCGTTGCAGGCCGTTGCTGCGGCTTCTCGCCCGGGGCGACGCCGGGATGATGTCGGCCGTAATGCTGGATCCGTCAGCCATGGCGACCTCCTGTCCCTTTCCGGCTCAGCGCGCGAAGCCTTCGCGTTCGTCCTGCGTCCAGGCGATCACGTCCTTGATGGACTGGCCCGATTGCAGCTGCGACAGCATCGTCGGCATCGTACCGCGATTGTCCTGTCCACTGCCCCGTTCCCGCCATGGTCGGCGAAGCCCGACCATCTACGGCTTCTTGTGAAATTCCATTCGATCGTGAGAAAGGCGTGGATGGTAGGCCTGCGCCGACCGTGGCGGCGCGAGGAGAGACGCGCCACTCGATGGCACGGCTGGTATCACTCGTCACGATCTCCAGGTCGAAAGGACCAGTTCAGCGTACGTATCCTTCAAGCTCTTCCTGCGCCCAGGCGATGGCCTGCTTGATCGACTGGCCGCTCTGCAGTTTGGCGAACATCGTCGGCAGCGTGCCGCGATTGTAGATCTGCACCGCGATATCGGGCGGCGCGGGGGCGCAGGCGATGCTCGCCTTCGAATCGTGCGACGGCCGCATCGGGTAGTTGAAAACGGTCCCTTTCGGCGGGTTGACGTTCTTCCACACCGGGAAGTCGAGCATCTTGGGATATGGCGGCAGGTCGTAGCCGTCGACCGCGTTGCAGCGCGCCTCCACGTTCTCGCGCTGCATCAGGTATTCGATGATGTCCTTGGCCGCCGACTTGTTCTCGGCGAATTGCCACACGCCCCACATGAACACGCCCGCCGGCATGAAGCGGCCTTTCGGGCCGGAGGGGGCAGGGAACGTCCAGCAATCGGCCGCGATCGCGGGCGCGTCGCGCTTTGCCACCGCCCAGGCCGAGGGCGGGTTCCAGATCAGCGGACTCTTGCCTGAGATCAGCGCGCGGTTGTTGGAGGCGTCGTCATAGCTCACCGCGTCCGCCGGCAGCCACTTCACCAGTTGCTGGGCGTGCTCAAGAACCTGTCGGACCGGATCAGAATCGACCGTTATCTCGCCCTTCGCATTGACCACTTCCGCGCCGTAGCTGTGGAACAGCGAGCCGGCGGTATCGACCGAGTCAGCGGTAACGCCGAGGCCTATCCCGAACGGCATGCCGGCCTTCGCGCAGGCCTCGGCCGCCTTGAGATGCGACTCCCAGGTCCAGCCCTTCGCCGCGTCGGTCGCGACGTCCTCGGCCGGGAACATCGAGACGATGTCGAGGCCGGCCTTGTCCTTGAGCACGCTGATCCGGCCGCACGGCCCCTTGTTCTGGTTGCCGGAGCTGGTCGGCACGGCGAGCCAGTGGCCTTGGTATTTGCCGAGGTATTCCATCACCGGGTCGGGCGCCCCGTACTGCGCCGAAAGCCGCTGGACCACGTCGTCCATCGGCTCAAGCAGCTCTCGATGGTTCTGCGCCTCCCATCCGGGGATCGCCTGCACGTCATGACCCTTCTTGGCCTGCGCCTCGGCGGCAAGGGTGAGCAGGTTCTTGAACCCGTTCGAGGTGATGAAGTCCGCCTGCACGTCGACCTTGTTCTTGTCCGCCCAGGCCTTCACCTGCTGGCGCATGATGTCGTTGCCGGCCGGCACCCAGTGATCCCAGAAGGCGATGGTGAGCTTGCCCGCGGCCGCGGCGGTGCGAATGTGAACGAGCGGCAGGGCCGTGGCGGCGGCGCCCAGCTTGAGCGCGCCACGCCTTGAGATACCAGCTTCCATTGTCATAAGTTGAACGCCCCCTTTCGCCATACGGTCCGCGCCGCCGGCTTTGCTCGGACCTTTTGGCCTCTTCGCTCAACGTAGGGGCATTCCGGTGCGAAACGCAACGGAGCGTGTATCACCGCGGGCGACAATTGCCGCGAATTCATCCGCTCAGCGGATCGCGTGCGCCGCCTCCAGCACGCGATCGATGAAGGCGCCGGCGCTGCCGAGATAGGCGGCGGGATCGGTCAGGCGCTCGATCGCCGCGCGATCCAGGCGCGACGACACCTCCGGCTCCCGCGCGAGCGCGTCGGCGAGCCCGATGCCGTCCGCCAGTGCCCGGTCGCAGGCGTGCTTGACGACGTGATGCGCCTCCCCCCGGCCGAGATGCGGCGCCAGCCCCATCATCACCGCCTCCGCCACGATCAGCCCGCCGGTGGCGTCGAGGTTGCGGCGCATCCGTCCGGGATCGACCACCATCCCCTCGGCGATGGCGCGGGCGTGCAGCAGGGCGCCGTGGGTCAGCACGAAGGCCTGCGGCAGCGCCAGCAGCTCGGCCTGCCACGGCCCGGTCGCGCGCTCGTGGTCCTGCGCCATCGCGCCCTGCATCACCGGCACCAGCGCCTGCACCGTGCGCGCGGCGGCCAGGATGTACTCGCTGGCGATCGGGTTGCGCTTCTGCGGCATGGTGGACGAGCTGCCGCGCCCGGCGACGTAGGGCTCGCTCGCCTCGGCGATCTCGCTCTGCGCCAGGAGGATCACGTCCGTCGCGATCTTGGCCAAGCTGCCGCAGACAAGGCCGAGAAAGCCGACGCTCTCGGCGAGCGCGTCGCGGCACACATGCCAGGGCGCGGCGGGTGCGGCGAGGCCGAGCTCGGCGGCGAGCGCCGCCATCACCGCGACACCTCGCTCGCCGAGCGAGGCGAGGGTGCCGGCGGCGCCGCCGAACTCGACCTGCTCGACGCGCGGGCGAAGCTGGTCGAGCCGGGCGACGTGCGCCGCGAGCGGTTGCAGCCAGGTCGCGCATTTCAGGCCGAAGGTGACGGGCAGCGCGTGCTGCAGGTGGGTGCGCCCGGCCATCACCGTTCCGCGGTGCCGGTCGGCCTGCTCGGCGAGGGCGCGGACGATGGCGAGGAGCTCGCCGCGGACGAGGCGCAGCCCGTCGCGGACCTGCAGCACCGTCGCGGTGTCCATGATGTCCTGCGTGGTGGCACCCCAATGCGTCCAGCCGCCGTGCTCGCCCGCGGCGTGCGACAGGCCCTGGACGAGACCGACGACCGGGTAGCCCACGTTGCGCGCGCTGGCGGCGAGTTCGGCGACGGACAGATTGTCGAATTGGGCGGCGGCGGCGATCGCCTGGGCGGCATCGGCGGGAATGATACCGAGCCGTCCCTGCACGCGGGCGAGTGCCGCCTCCACGTCGAGCATGCGCTGGAAATACGCGCGCTCGTCGAACACCGCGCGCATCGCGTCCGAGCCGTAGAGCGTGCCCAGGATCGGGCTGTCGGCCGGGTTGACCGGCATCGGTCAGATATCCAGGAACACGGTCTCGGCGCCGCCCTGCAGGCGGATGTCCATGCGCCAGGTGTCCACGCCGGCCTGCCGGGCAATCAGGGTCGCGCGCCGAGCCGGATCCTCGATTGAGGCGAGCAGCGGGTCGGTCTCGTTCAGCGTCTCGCCCTCGAAGTAGACGCGGGTCGCCAGGTCGCGCAGCAGGCCGCGCGCGAAGATCCGCAGCGCGATGTGCGGCGCCTGCTGCGCGTTGCCGCGGCCGGGAAGCGGGCCGGGCTTGAGCGTGACGAAGCGGAACATGCCGTTCCGGTCGGTGCCGCAGCGGCCGAAGCCGGACCACCTGTCGTCGGCGGGGGGATCGGCCTGCCAGATCTCGACGCAGGCGTCGGCGACCGGCTCGCCCGCGCCGTCCTCGATCCGGCCGATCAGCGTGACGCGTGCGCCTTTGGCCCCGAACCGGGTCAGGTCGGCCCAGTCCTTGTCTTCCAGCAGGTGCCAGTAGGGGCCGATGGTCTGGCTGGCAGTGGTCATGTCAGTGCTCCAGCGGCGTCGCCCCGCGCCCACGCAGCACCACGTCGAAGCGGTAGCCCAGCGCCCAGTCCTCGCGGCCGACCGCCATGTCGAGCCGGGCGACGAGCCGGTCGCGCGCGTCGGCGTCCGGGATCGCCTGGAACACCGGGTCGAGCTCCAGCAGCGGGTCGCCGGGGAAGTACATCTGCGTGACGAGCCGCGTCGCGAAGGCGGGGCCGAAGAACGAGAAGTGGATGTGGTTGGGTCGCCAGGCATTGGCGTGGTTGGCCCACGGATAGGCGCCCGGCTTGATGGACACGAAGCTGTAGCGGCCGTCGGCGTCGGTGAACACGCGGCCCGCGCCGTGGAAGTTGGCGTCGAGCGGCGCGTCGTGGGTGTCGGCGGGGTGCTGGTAGCGGCCGGACGCGTTCGCCTGCCAGATCTCCACCATGGTGTTCGGCACCGGGCGGCCTTGTTCATCGGCGATACGGCCGGAGACGATGATGCGCTCGCCCAGCGCCGGCTTGCCGTCCAGCGCGCTGAGGTCGGCGAGGGGGCGGAAGCGCTCGGGGGCGAAGCTGGGGCCGGCGGTCTCGGTTACGGTCTGCGGCAGGGGATGCAGCGCCTGGCCCGGATGGCGCAGGCGGGTGCTGCGGTAGTTTGCCGCATCGTAGGGGGGCTGGGTGCCCCGTTCGTGGGGTTGGAACGGCTGCCGGTCAGCCATCGCTTTCTCCTCCGAAAGACCCTCACCCAACCCTCTCCCGGCGGGAGAGGGCTTTCTGCTCCCTCTCCCGAGGTAGAGGGCTTGCTGCTCCCTCTCCCTCCGGGAGAGGGCTGGGGTGAGGGTTGTTGCATCAATCCCAGCGCGCCGCCTCGCCGATCAGGAACAGGCCGCGCACGGCCTCGTCGGGCGGCACCAGGGCGGGGCGGCCCCGGCAGGCGGTTATCGCGCGGGCGTAGAGCGCGGTGGCATCGGGCGCGCCGACGAGGTGCACAACGCCGCCGCGCGGGGTGGCTTCGCGCACCTCGTGGCCGACCAGCAATCCTTGCAGGTAGGCGGGTGCGGCGCCCTCGCTGAGCCGGCCGGCGAGGCCGAGCGCGCGAACGCCGAACAGGTGGTGCAGCAGGCCGCCCGGATCGGCCGAGCGCGCGACGCCCTGGTCGAAGGCGTGCAGGTCGACCGGCCCCTCCCGCACCATGCGGCCGAGCGCCGGCGCCATGCGCAGCGCGGCGAGTGCCTCGCCGGTCATCCAGGTGGAGAAGCCGACGATCCGGCCCCGCTCGATCCGCGCCCATTTCGACTGCGTGCCGGGCACGCAGGCGATGCCGCGCTCACCGACGCCGGCGAGGGCGCCGACCAGCCGCGTTTCCTCGCCCCGCATCACCTCGGGCACGCCGCCCTCGTCGGTGGCGGCCAAGCCGGGGACGAGCTTCACCTTGGCCCACCCGAACGGCACGTCGGTAAGCGCGTCGGCGAGTTCGCCGGCCCCGGCGGGGCAGGGCAGGAAGGCGGTCTGCAGCCAGCCCTCGCGGCTGCCGATCATGCCGGCGAGCACGACGTGCTCCTCGCCCGCGGCGAGCCACGGGCCGATCTCCTCACGCAAGGTGTCCGCGAACCGTTTGTCCTGCACGCGCGCGACCCCTCGGGGTCCGGTCCGGCGGTCGCGGATCGCCCCGTCGCGGGCGAAGCGGAAGGCGCGGAAACTGGTCATCCGCCATTCGACGCCGATCATCGTTACCTCCCCATCCCTCGCCCTCTAGCCTTCGTCCGCGGCGAGCAAGGAGGCGTTGCCGCCGGCTGCCGCCGTGTTGACCGAAACCGCGCGCTCCTCGGCGAAGCGATAGAGCGTGATGGGTCCGCCGGCCTTCGGCCCCGTACCGGAAAGCCCGCGGCCGCCGAAGGGTTGCACGCCCACAACGGCGCCGGTCTGGCCGCGGTTCACATAGGCATTGCCGACACGAAGGCGCTCGGCAACGCGGCGCTGCACCGCCTCGATGCGCGAGTGGATACCCAAGGTGAGGCCGTAGCCGGTGCCCTCGACGGCGTCGAGCAGCGCGTCGAGCCGGTCGGCGGCGTAGCGCACCACGTGCAGCACCGGCCCGAACACTTCGCGCTGCAGCGCGCCGGCATCGGCGATCTCGAAGGCGCGCGGCGCGAAGTAGCAGCCGTGCTCGGTGCCGGGCGGCAGCGCGAGGCTGAACAGGCCGCCCGGCCTGCTGTCAGCGTATTGCTCGAGGCCGGATCTGGCGCCTTCGTCGATCACCGGGCCGATGTCGGTCGCCGGGTCGAGCGGGTCGCCGATCACCAGCGCCTCCGCCGCGCCGCGCAGCATGGCGAGCACGCGACCGGCGATCGCGTCCTGCAGGCAAAGCAGCCGCAGCGCCGAGCAGCGCTGCCCGGCGGAACCGAACGCGCTCGCCAGCACGTCGCCGACCACCTGCTCAGGCAGGGCCGAGCTGTCCACGATCATGGCGTTGATGCCGCCGGTTTCGGCGATCAGCGGCACCAGCGGTCCGGGGCGCGCGGCCAGCGCGCGGGCGATGCCCTGCGCGGTCGCGGTGCCGCCGGTAAAGGCGACGCCGGCGATGTGCGGAGCGGCGACCAGCGCCGCGCCCACCTCGCCGCCGCCCGGCAAGAGGGTCAGCACATCGTCCGGCACGCCGGCCGCGTGCAGCAGCTCGACGGCGCGGGCGGCGACCAGGGGCGTCTGCTCCGCCGGCTTGGCGGCGACCGCGTTGCCGGCGGCCAGCGCGGCGGCGACCTGGCCGGTGAAGATGGCGAGCGGGAAATTCCACGGCGAGATAGCGGCGAACACGCCGCGTCCGCCGAGCGACCATGTGTTGCGCTCGCCGGTGGGGCCCGGCAGTTCGCGCGGCGGGCCGAATTGCGCGCGGGCGCGGGCGGCGTACCAGCGGCACGCATCGGCGGCCTCGCGGATTTCCGCCATGCCGTCGGCCAAGGTCTTGCCGGCCTCGCGGGCCAGCAGGAACAGCAGTTCGTCCCGCGCGGCCTCAATCCGGTCGGCCGCGCGGTCGAGCACCGCGGCGCGATGCTCGCCGCCGGCCGCGTCCCACGCCCGCCAGCCTCGCGCGAGGCGAGCGAGCGCCTGCGCGATCTCGTCCGCCGTCGCATCGTGCGCGGTGCCGACCAGCAGGCGCCGGTCCGCCGGGCTGCGGATTTCACGCACGCCGCCGCGGCCGGCGCGTCGGGGCGGGCCGCCTTGCGCGCCGATCGCGGCGAGAATGCCGGGGGCGACGGCGCGGTCGGCGAGGTCGAGCCCGGCCGAATTACGCCGGTCGGGAAACAGGGCGGCGGGCAGCGGGATGCGGGGGTTGGGCAGCGTCGGCAACGCGCGCAGCCGCGCGACCGGATCGGCCACGATCTCCTCGATCGGCACGGCGGGATCGACCAGCCGATGCACGAAGCTCGTGTTGGCGCCGTTCTCCAGTAGGCGGCGGACCAGGTACGCCAGCAAATCCTCGTGCGTGCCGACGGGGGCGTAGACCCGCACCGGGCATGCCGCGCCGACCACGCCGTCGTAGAGCGCCTCGCCCATGCCGTGCAGGCGCTGCATTTCGAAGTCGTGTCCGTCCGCCGTTTCCAGGACGCTGGCGAGGCTGTGCGCGTTATGCGTGGCGAACGCGGGCAGCAGCGCCGGGCCGTGCCCCAGCATCCGGGCGGCGCAGGCGAGCCAGCTCACGTCGGTGGCGGCCTTGCGGGTGTACACCGGGTAGTCGGCGTGCCCGTCGACCTGGGCCAGCTTGATCTCGCTGTCCCAGTAGGCGCCCTTGACCAGCCGCGCCGGCACCCGGTGCCCGGTGCGCGTGGCGAGCGCCGCCACCCAGTCCACCACGGCGGGGGCGCGCTTCTGATACGCCTGGATTGCCAGCCCGAGGCCGTCCCAGCCGGCGAGCGCGGGATCGGCGAGCACCGCCTCGAAGACGTCGAGGCTGATCTCGAGCCGGGCCGCCTCCTCGGCATCCATGGTCAGCCCGACGCCGCCGTCCCGCGCGGCGCGCGCGAGGGCGCGCAACCCGTCGATGAGGGCGGGAACGCAGCGGGCGGCCTGCAGCGGTTCGTAGCGCGGGTGCAGCGCCGAGAGCTTGACCGAGATGCCCGGCCCCTTCACCGGGCCGCGCCCCGCGCTGGCCCGGCCGATCGCCCCGATCGCGTCGCGGTAGGCGCGCATATAGCGGTCGGCGTCGGCGGCGGTGCGCGCGGCCTCGCCCAGCATGTCGAAGCTGTAGCGCCAGCGCCGCCCCTCCGTGGTGGCGGCGCGCGCGAGCGCCTCGCCGATCGTGCGGCCGATGACGAACTGGCGCGCCAGCACGCGCATCCCCCGGCGCAGCGCCGTGCGGATCACCGGCTCGCCCATGCGGCGCACCATGCGCCGGATGGTGGCCGGCACGCCGCCCGGTTCGTCGTCCAGCGTCAGCACGCGGCCGGTGAGCATGAACGCCCAGGCCGACGCATTGACGGTAAGACTCTCGCTGCCGCCGAGATGCGCCTGCCAGTCGGCCGCCGCGATCCGATCCTCGATCAATGCATCGGCGGTCGCGGCGTCCGGGATGCGCAGCAGCGCTTCGGCGAGGCAGAGCAGGGCGACGCCCTCCGCCGTGCCGAGGCCGTATTGCTGCAGGAAGTCGGTGACGTCCGCACCCGGCCGATGCACCGCCCGCGCGGCCTCAACCAGCGCATGAGCGCGCGACTGCACCCGGGCCGCTACCTCGGGCGGCGCGATCGCGAGGCGGAGAAGCGGCGACAGCGCGCCCGCTTCTGGCGCGCGATGCAGCAAGCGCATGGCGCGCCGGTCGTCGAGAAGTTGGGTGGCGGTGTCGGGCATCGCGGCGCAGCCTACATCATCCGGAAGCCGGTTGGAGGGCCGGTAGGAGGGCGCGTGGCGATCCCCTGGCCGCCGCTTGCCTGCAATCGTAATCTGTTGCTACGTCGCTCCCGGGTGCCTGCCGCCACGTGGCACCGCCCGGAGCTGAGGCTCCGCCCTCGGATCGGAGGAGGCCGTCCCCATGCTGACCGCCGCCGCCCTGATGCAACCGAAATTCCTCGTCCTCGGCGCCTTTCTCGGGTCCGCGGCCTACGTGCACTTCCGCGGCGACGTGCGGCACCGTTTCGGACGCCAGCTGACCGATCATTCGACGTTCCTGGCCCCGTTCAACGTGCTGATCTACTTGTTCTCCAGGGTTCCCGCGCGGCCCTACCTGGAACCGCGCGACTTCCCGGAGCTCGGGCGGCTGACGGCGAACTGGCAGGCGATCCGCGACGAGGGATTGCGACTGCTGGACGAAGGCTTCGTGCGCGCCGCGACCGGCTACAACGACCTCGGATTTAACTCGTTCTTTCGCACCGGCTGGAAGCGCTTCTACCTGAAATGGTACGGCGACGCGCTGCCGTCGGCCGAGCAACTCTGTCCCGAGACCGTGGCGCTGCTGCGCGCCACGCCCACCGTGCATGGCGCGATGTTCGCCGTGTTGCCGCCCGGAGGCCGGCTGGTCAAGCACCGCGACCCGTTCGGCGGCAGCCTGCGCTACCATCTCGGCCTGCGCACCCCCAATAATGACGATTGCTACATCGAGGTGGACGGCAAGCGGCAGGGATGGCGCGACGGCGAGGCGATGATCTTCGACGAGACCTATATCCATCACGCCGAGAACAAGACGGACGTGACCCGTCTCATCCTGTTTTGCGACGTGGAGCGGCCGCTGCGAGGGCGCATCCCGACCGCGATCAACCACTTCGTCATGCACCGCATGATGCGGGCCACCGCGACGCAGAACCGACCGGGCGAGCGCGTCGGCGTCGCCAACCGGCTGTTCGGGGCGATCTACCAGGTCCGCCTGGTGGGCAAGCGGATCAAGAAGTGGAACCGCAGGGTGTACTACACCGGCAAGTACGCGCTGGTCGGCGGCGTCCTCGCCTGGCTACTGGTCTAAGGGTGCAAGCAATGCCACCGGCTCCGCGCGGCTTCGTCACCCAGAACTGGCAACTCGCCAAGCCCGCGGCCCAGGGTCGGCGGGGAATGGTCGTCTCGCAGGCGAGCGCCGCCGCAGAGGCCGGCGTGGCCGTGCTCGACGCCGGCGGCAACGCGGTGGACGCGGCGGTGGCGAGCGCGCTCGCGCTCGCGGCCGTGGAGCCCTGGAACTCGGGGCTGGACGGCATCGGCTTCGCGCTGGTGCATCGCGCCGGCGAGCGGCGGGCCGACGTGGTCGATTTCGGTCCCGTCGCGCCGCGCGGGCTGGACCCGTCGCGGTTCCGCCTCACCGGGCGGGAGACGCGCGACCTGTTCACCTGGCCCGAGGTGGAGGGCGACGCGAACATCCACGGCCCGCTCTCGTTCGCGATCCCGTCCTCGGTCGCCGGCTATGCCCTGATGCACGAGCACTGGGGGCGGCTGCCGCAACGCGAGGTGCTCGCGCCCGCGATCGCGCTGGCGCGGCGCGGTCTGCCGCAGGACTGGTTCACCACGCTGAAGGTGGCCAACTCGGCCGCCGTGCTGCGGCTCTACCCCGAGAGCGCGCGCATCTACCTGCCGAACGGGCTGCCGCCGGTGCCGCCCTATCAGGGCGCGCCGGGGTTCTTTCGCCTCGGGGGATTGACCGAGACGTTGGAGCAGTTGCAGCGCGCCGGGCTGCGCGACTTCTACGCGGGTGCCGTGGCGGCCAGCATCGCGGCGGATGTGCGGGCGATGGGCGGCGTGCTCTCGGCCGACGATCTGCGCGGCTGCGCGGCGCGCACCATGCCGGCGACGGAGGCTTCGTGGCGCGGCCGCACCCTGCAGCTCACCGGCGGGCTGACCGCGGCTCCTACCTTGGCGCGGGTGCTCGAGCAGATGGCGAGCGCGCCGTACGGCGCCAAGCCAGACGCCGCCTGGTTCGCGCATCTGGCCCACGCGATGCGCGCCGCCTACGCGGAACGGTTGTCGGGGCTGGGCGACGCCGAACCCAAGGCCGCGGAGAGCTGCACCACGCACCTGACCGTCTGGGACGCGGAGGGCACGATGGTGGCGATGACCACGACCCTGCTCTCCTCGATGGGCAGTCGAGTGGTGCTGCCGGAGACGGGCGTGCTGCTGAACAACGGCGTGATGTGGTTCGACCCGCGACCCGGCCGGCCCAACTCGATCGGGCCGGGCAAGCGCCCGCTCACCAACATGCTGCCGGTGATCCTGCGCGACGGCGACCGGCCGTGGATCGCTGCCGGCGCGTCGGGCGGACGGCGCATCCTGGCGGCGGTGTTCCAGGCGCTGAGCTTCCTCGCGGATTTCGGCATGTCGGCGAGCGAGGCGGCGCACCATCCGCGGATTGACGTCTCCGACCCCGACGGCGTCAATGCCGATGTCAGGCTGCCCGCCGACGTGCTCGCCGCCCTGGAGGCGGACGGGCCGGTGCAGGCCGTCGAACACGGCGTGCTGCCGATCAATTTCGCCTGTCCCAACTTCATCGTGCAGGGGGCGGATGGCGAGCGCGTCGGGATGAGCGACGTGATGTCGCCGTGGTCGGCGGCGATCGCGCAAGGATGACGGCCGCGCTCACGAGCCCAAGCGCAGTGGAGGTTTCGCATGACAGCCGAGAGCGCCGAGTCCAGTATCACCGCCTGGCTCGCCACCCAGCAGGACGCCATGGTCGCCCTGCTGCGCGACATGGTGGACATCGACAGCGGGAGCTACAACAAGCCCGGCATCGACGCGGTCGGCGACGTCGTCCGCCACTTCATGGCGGCGCATGGTATCCCGGTCGAGACGGTCGCGCAACAGAAGCACGGCGATTGCCTGCGTGCCACGCCGTCCTGGGACGGCCCTCTCGGCAACGCCGGCGGCAACATCGTGCTGATGGGGCATCGGGACACCGTGTTTCCGGACGGCGAGGTGACGCGGCGGCCGTTCACCGTCCGTGACGGCGTCGCTTACGGGCCGGGGGTCGCCGACATGAAGGCCGGGCTGGTGATGAACTGCTTCGTGCTCGCGGCCTTTCACAAGTTCGGCGGCGCGCCGGCGCCGATGGTGGCGCTGTTCACCGGCGACGAGGAGATCGGCAGCCCCGAGGGCCGCGCCGTGATCGAGGCCGAGGCGCGCGGCGCGCGCGCGGTGTTCAACAGCGAGCCGGGCCGCGCCAGCGGCGCCGTCGTCACCGGGCGCAAGGGCGGCGTGTTCAGCGTCGTGCGGGTCATCGGCAAGGCCGCGCATTCGGGCGGCGCGTTTACGGAGGGCATCAGCGCGATCGAGGAGCTGGCCCGCAAGATCCAGTCGATCCACGCGCTGACCGATCTCGACCGCGGCATCACCCTCAATGTCGGCCTCATCAGCGGCGGCCAGAGCGTCAACACGGTCGCACCCTGGGCGGAGGGCCAGATCGACCTGCGCTACGTCGACCCGGCCGACCGGGACGACGTGATGGCCAGGCTGCAGGCGATCGTCGCGCGCAGCGAGGTGCCGGGCACGAGATCGGAACTGACGATCCGGGGCGAGTTCCTGCCGCTGACGCAGAGCGCCGCCGCGAAACGGCTGTATCGATCGTATCTCGTGGCAGCGGAGGCGACCGGGTTCGAGACCAGGGGCGAGTTCACCGGCGGCTGCGCTGATTCCGGCTTCACGGCTGCGGTGGGAGCGCCGACCTTGTGCTCGGTCGGGCCGGTCGGCGGACGCGCGCACACCGAGGACGAGTTCCTTCGGTTGGACACGATAGTTCCGCGTGCCCAGGCTTGCGTTCGCACCATCCTCAAGCTGGAAGGGGCCGGGCTGTAATCGGAGGGTCAGTGCTCGAGCAACTCGCGGAACCGCAGTTCCTCGAGGTCGAGCTCCTGCTCCAGAACTTGCAGGACGTCATCGTGGATGTCGCCGGCGCGGTGCATCGCCAGCAGCTGGACGCGGCTGGCGCCGATCGCTTCCAGCCGGAGCGAGAGCCGCGCGATCCGCTCGGAGCGCACGGCGCCGCCGAGTTGGTGCAGGCGCTCCGAGCTGCCCATGCGCTCGCGGAACTCCGGCACCAGGTCGCGCGCGATCGGCCCCACCATCTCGTCCGTGGCCCGCTCCTCGATCAGCCGCAGCGAGGCCCGTTCGATCTCCACCCGGGCGCGCGCCTCGGGCGGCAGGCCGTCGCGGTCATCCGGCCGTGCGACGCCGAGCCAGCGGATCACGGGGCCGAGCGTCGTCCCCTGCACCAACACGGTCATCGGGATCACGAAGAAGGTGAGGAACAGGATGAGGTCGCGCCCGGGAAACGCTTCGGGCAACGCCAGCGCCAGTGCCAGGCTGACCACGCCGCGCATCCCCGCCCAGGACAGGACGAAGATTTGCGACGGCGGCGGAGAGGGATCGCGCGCCCGGAACCGCCGCGAGAGCAGGCGCGGCAGGTACACGGCCGGATAAACCCAGATGATCCGGGCGGCGATGAGCGAAGCGGTGATGACGAGGCCGAGCGGGAGCAGGCCGATCGCTTTGCCCGGCCCGAGCCGGGCCAGCACGCCGTTCAGCGACAGGCCGATCAGCACGAAGACCAGCGCCTCCATGACGAACACCACGAACCCCCAGGTGATCCGCGACTGCAACCGGGTGCGCGAGCTGAGGCTGGCGTGCTGCTGCCATCCCATGGTGAGGCCGCACGCGACTGTCGAAAGCACGCCGGACGCCCGACGGCTTCGGCCGCCATGTAGCTTGCCCAGGCAACGAGGAAACTCGCGGCGATCTCCAGGTTGACGTCGTGCAGCCGGCTGGTGAGCCAGGTGATGGCGCGGCCGCAGGCGAGGCCGACGGCAATGCCCGCGGCGATGACGTAGAAGAAGGTCGCCGCGGCCGGCCCGGCCGAGAACGACCCGGTCAGCACGGCGGTCACCGTGAACCGGTACAGCACCAGGCCGGAGGCGTCGTTCACCAGGCTCTCGCCTTCCAGGATGGTGCGCAGGCGGCGCGGGATGCGCAGCCGCTCCAGCACCGCGTTGGCGGAGACCGCGTCCGGTGGGGAGATGATCGCCCCCAGGGCGAAGCAGGCGAACCAGGGAAGCGACGGCACCGCGAATTTCATCACCAGCCCGATAAGGAGGGTGGTGAAAGCGACGAGGCCGATCGCGAGCAGCAGGACCGGGCGCAGGTTGGCGCGGAAATCCCGCCAGACGGTGAAGAACGCGCTCGCCTGGAGCAGCGGGGGAAGGAACAGGGCGAGGATCAGGCCGGGATCCACGACCAGTTGCGGCACCCCCGGCAGCACCGCCAGCGCCATGCCGCCGACGACGTAGACCGCCGCGGGCGGAACGCGCAGCCGTCGCGCGACCAGCGCGAGCACGCCCGCGAGGGCGAGCAAGGCGAGGATCAATTGGAACACGAAGACGGGGGTCATCCCCGCAGCATAACGGCTCAGCCGGGTTCGGCAGAAGCCGGTCGGATCGGCGGGTTCAGAGTTCCAGGGCGGTCAGCCGTCGAACCTCGGCCGCGACCTCGGAGGGTAGGTACGGCTTGGCGATGAACGCATCCCGCTCGGAGACGGTCGAGCCAGCCATCGTATCGGGGCGGCCCGTCATGAAGATCGCCGGCAGGTCGGGCCGCGCCTCGCGCGCGAGGCGGACCAGGCTCAGGCCGTTGAGCTTGCCGGGAAGCTGGATGTCGGTGAGCAGCAGGATGATCGTCAGATCGGTCTCAATCAGCGGGAGCGCCTCGTCGCCGCTTCCGGCCTCGAGCACGTCGAAGCCCTCGTCCGCCAACGCTTCGGCGAGCGTCAGCCGGACCAGGAACTCATCCTCGACTATCAGTATTCGAGGCTTCGGCCGCAACGCCAGCATGACGGCACGGCTCCTTCTGCTGGCAGCACGAAATAGCCCAACCCCGCAAAAGGTCAGACGTTCCCGCCCGTCGCATTGTCACGGCCAGATTTGCGGTCACATTTCGTGGACTACTCGGGAGCAGGTCAGCCCTCGAACGCGAGCGGGAGTCCGGGCTCCGGCCACGGGATCGCGACGAGTTCGCCGCGGCCCGACAGGGTGACGTAGCCGGTCCGCAGGTCGGGGCCGCCGAAGCACATGTTTGTGGTGAACGGGTCGCCCATGTCGACCTGCCGGACCAGGCGGCCGTCGGGCGCGATCACGCTGATGCAGCCGGTGAGCAAGGTCGCCACGCAGATATTGCCGCTCGCGTCCACGGCCAGGCTGTCGAACCGGGTCATTCCCCCGATGCCGTGCACCAGCCGGCCGTTATGCGGCGACGGGAAGCCGCGGCGGCGGAACACGCCGGGTGCGTCGATGTCGAACGCCCAAAGCCGCGCGGTTTCCGTCTCCGCCACGTAGAGCGCGCGCCCGTCCGGCGAAAGGCCGATCCCGTTCGGCGTGAACAGCGGGAACGCGACCTCGACGATGCGGGTGCCGTCGGCGGCCGCGTAGTAGACGGCGCCGTGATCACGGTCGCGTTCGCGGCTCTTGCCGAGGTCGGTGAAGTAGAACCCGCCCGCCGTGTCGAACACGATGTCGTTCGGGCCGTTCAGCCGATGGTCGCCGCAGCGCTCGTAGAGCACGCGAACCGCGCCGGTCGCCGGGTCGACCCGCTCGATCCGTCCGCCCCGGTAGTCGGGCGACGGTCCCACCGGGCGAAGGAAACCGTGCTCGGTGTTCCAGCGGAAGCCGCCGTTGTTGCAGACATAAATCGCGCCGTCCGGCCCGATCGCGAGGCCGTTCGGCCCGCCGCCGGTCTCGGCCAGCACGCTCGTCGCGCCGTCGGCGGCGACGCGGGTGATCGTGCCGCGCTCGATCTCGACCAGGATGACGGAGCCGTCCTTCATCCAGACCGGCCCCTCCGGGAATCGCAGGCCCGTAGCCACCACGCGCATCTCGGGCATTTCCGGTTCCCTTCCCTCGCTTTCTGGCGAGCCTAGCCCCCTGTCGCCGCGAGCGGAATGCACCCAGAATGGCCGCGCAGAAAGCGGGAGAGCGACTTCATGGCGCGCAGCATCGCGGTCGGGCTTGGCCTGATGGAGTTCCCGTTCGCCAGCGCGGGCGCGTTCTGGCGCTGGGTCGATCTGTCCGAGCAGGGGGGCGCCGATTCGATCTGGCAGACCGACCGGCTGGTGAGCAACGGCCCGATCCTCGAATGCATGGCGACGATGGCCGCGCTGGCCGGGCGCACCCGGCGGATCAAGTTCGGCGTCAACGTCATTTCGCTGGCGATGCGCGATCCGGTGCTGCTGGCCAAGCAATGCGCCACGGTGGACTTCCTCTCGGACGGGCGGCTGCTGCCCGCGTTCGGCATCGGCAGCCCGCGCGGGCCGGAGTGGCAGGCGCTGCACCTCGACACCACCACGCGAGGCCGGGTGACGGACGAGGCGCTGGAGATCATCCGACGCCTCTGGCGCGAGGACCATGTGGATTACGAGGGCCGCCACTTCCGCCTGTCGGGCGCGTCGATCTCGCCCAAGCCGGTGCAGCGCGACTTGCCGATGTGGATCGGCGGCAGCTCGGAGGCGGCGATCCGGCGCACCGCATTGCTGGGCACCGGCTGGCAGGCCGGGTCCGAGACGCCGGAGGAGGTCGCGCCGGTGATCGAGGCGATCCGCCGCGCCTCGGCGGAGGCCGGGCGGCCGCTCGACGATGACCATTACGGCGCGGCGTTCTCGTTCCGCTTCGGCAGCCCCGACGATCCCGGGCTGCGGCCGGCGATGGACAGCTACCGCAAGCGCACCGGCCGCGACCCGCTGGGCTACTTCGCGATCGGCGACGCCGGGACCATCGTCGCGCGCATCGCCGATTACGTGCAGGCCGGCATCTCGAAATTCATCCTGCGTCCGGCGGCGTCCGGCGACGAGGACATGCTGGCGCAGACACGACTGCTCATCGAGCAGGTGCTGCCGCAGGTCGCCGTGCGCTGGCCGAAGCCGCGCCGCGCTGCCTGACGGTTACGGCTTGACGGTTTGGATCACCTCGAAGCCCTCGAACTCGGGATGGCCGAGGTAAAGCGGCTTGTTGCCGCCGGCGCCGCGATGGGCGGCGCGGAACGCTTCCGACGTGGTCCAGGCCTCGAACGCGGCGTAGTCGTGCCAGATCGTGTGCGAGGAATACAGCACGTGGTCGTCGCGCTCGGGGCCGCGCAGCAGGTGGAACTCGACGAAGCCGGGGACATCGCGCAGGAACGTGTCGCGCGAGGTCCAGACGGTCTCGAAATCCTTCTCCGCGCCGGGGACGACCTTGAAGCGGTTCATGGCGATGTACATGGGCTTGCCTCCGAATGGAGCCGCACGGTTCCCATTCGCGCGGCGGAATGCAAGGGTATAGGCCCTCACCCCGACCCTCTCCCGGAGGGAGAGGGAGCAGAAAGAAAGCCCTCTCCCTCCGGGAGAGGGTTGGGTGAGGGCAATCCGGAGGAGCTTGCCATGCCCCTGCACACCCGCATCTGCGAGATGCTCGGCATCCGCCATCCAATCCTGCTCGCCGGGATGGGCGGCGCGAGCACGCCCGAACTGGCGGCGGCCGTGTCCAACGCGGGCGGCATGGGCATCCTGGGCGCCGCGTCCTGCGGCCCCAACAAGCTGCGGGCCTGGATCCGCCGCACGCGCGAGCTGACCGACAAGCCGTTCGGCGTCGACACCTTGCTGCCGGCGTCGGTGCGGCGCGGGCCGAAGGCCGACAACACCGGGGTCTCGCCGCGCGACCTGCTGCCGCAGCACCGCCAGTTCGCCCGCGCGTTCCGCGAGCGCGAGGGCCTGCCGGAACTCACCAACGCCGAGATTGGCGCGATCGGCGGCCGCGATCAGGCCGACATCGACGCCGCGCCGCTGCTGACGGCGGCATTCTTCGAGGCGCAGATGGAGGTGGTGATCGAGGAGCGCGTGGCGCTATACGCCGCCGGCCTCGGCAGCCCGGAGCCCTGGATGGACCGGCTGCACGCCAACGGCACCAAGGTGCTCTGCGTCGTCGGCGCCACCCGCCACGCGGTCAACGTGGTGCGCACCGGGATCGACCTCATCGTCGCGCAAGGCCACGACGGCGGCGGCCATAACTCGCCGATCGGCACGATGGTGCTGATCCCGCAGGTGGTGGATGCGGTCGACGGCCGGGTGCCGGTGTTGGGCGCCGGCGGCATCGCGGACGGCCGCGGCGTGGCGGCGGCGATGATGCTGGGGGCCGAGGGCGCCTGGATCGGCACCGCCTTCCTGGCGACCGAGGAGGCCGGGCTCCGCCCGTTCCAGAAGCAGGCGCTGGTGGACGGCAACGACGGCGGCACGGTGGTGTCGCGCTCGGTCACCGGCAAGCCGGCCCGCATGGTGCGCAACAAATGGGCCGAGGCATACGCGGAGGCGGCAATCGAGCCGCTGCCGATGCCGTATCAGGGCATGGTCTCGCAAGCGGTCACGGCGGCCGGGCTGCAGGCCGAGCGGGCGGACATCTGGCCGGGCTTCGCGGGTCAGGGCCTGGGCATGATCCGCGCGGTCCGACCGGCCGCCGCCGTACTGGCGGAGATCGTGGGCGAGGCGGAGGGGCAACTCGCTAGGGCCGGCCGGTTCCTCGCTTGAACTGCCGTGGGCCGGCTATCTGACGTGGGCGATGACCCAGGCCGCCACGGCGATCAACCCGGACGCCACGGCGACGCCAGCCCCGAATGCCACCGACAACGCCTTCCAGGGCTCCCATCGGACGATCATAGCATCCGCTGCAGGATGATCTTCTGCACGTCCGAGGTGCCCTCGTAGATCTGGCAGACGCGCTGGTCGCGGTAGCAGCGCTCCACCGGATAATCCGCCAGGTAGCCGTATCCGCCGAGCGTCTGGATCGCCGCCGTCGTCACCGCCTCGGCGGCTTCGGAGGCGAACAGCTTGGCCATGCAGGCGGCTTCCAGCGCGGGCTTGCCCTCGGCCTTGAGCCGGGCGGCGTACAATACGAGTTGACGCGCCGCCTCCAGCCGCGTCTTGGCCTCCACGAGCCGGAACCCGACCGCCTGGTGATCGATGATCGGCGCGCCGAAGGCGGTGCGGTCCTTGGCGTAGGCGGTCGCGTAGTCGAGGGCGGCGCGGGCGATGCCCACGCTCTGCGCGGCGATGCCGATGCGGCCGGACTCGAGGGTCGAGAGCGCAATCTTGTAGCCTTCGCCCTCGGCGCCGATGCGCTGGTCCTCGGACACCTCCATGCCCTCGAAGGCGAGCGCGCAGGTTTCCGAGGCCTTCTGCCCAAGCTTCTCCTCGACGCGGGCGACCACGTAGCCCGGCGTGTCCTTGGACACGACGAAGGCGGACAGGCCGCGCTTGCCGGCGGACGGGTCGGTGACGGCGAACAGTACCGTGCTGCCCTTGATGCTGCCACTGGAGATGAACTGCTTGGCGCCGTCGATCACGTAGCGGTCGCCGCGCTTGACGGCGCGGGTGCGCAGGTTGGAGGCGTCGGAGCCCGCCTGCGGCTCGGTGAGCGCAAACGAGCCGACATGCTCGCCGCTGGCCAACGGCCGTAGCCACCGCTCCTTCTGCGCATCGGTGGCGAATTTTTCCAGCACGACGCAAGTGGGCGAGTTGTGCACGCTGACCAGGGTGGAGACGGAGCCGTCGCCGGCGGAGATTTCCTCCAGCGCCAGCGCGTAGCTCACCGGATCGAGCTCGGAGCCGCCCCACTCGGCGGAGGTGGTGGCGCCCAGGAACCCGAGTTGGCCCAACTCGGCGATGATCTCGGGCTCGATCCGGCCCGCCTTCTCGCGCGCCGCCGCGCCGGGTGCGAGCCGCTCGGTGGCGAACTTGCGAGCCATGTCGACGACGAGCGTGTCGGCTCCGGCGTAGTCCAGCATGGTCGTTCTCCCTGTCTCTGCCCTCAGCCCGGCCCTCTCCCGGAGGGAGAGGGAGCAGAAAGCCCTCTCCCTCCGGGAGAGGGTTGGGTGAGGGTTATTCCGCCGCCACCGCCACGGGCGCCGGATCGTGCAAGCGCTCGAGCAGTTCCGTGCGCTTCTCCTGCGCCTGGCGCCAGTTCTGCAGCTTGATCGGCCCATACCCGCGCACCCGGTCGGGAACCTCGGCCAGGGCGACCGCCGTGTCCAGCGTGGCCGGGGACAGGGCGGCGAGGGCGGCGCGCATGTCGGCGGCGTAGGTGTCGATCATGGACCGTTCGACCCGACGGTCCTCCTGCAGGCCGAACAGGTCGAGCGGCGTGCCGCGCAGCACGCGGCCGTGGCGCAGCACGCGGAACAGCGGCAGCGCGAGCCAGCCCGGCACCGCGATCTTGCGCCGCCGCCCGGTCGCCGGATCGACGCGGCTGACGAGCGGGGGCGCCATGTGGAACACCGGCTTTTCCACGCCGTGGTAGCCCGCCTCGGCGTGCAGCCGGGCGACCTCATACTCGTCCTTGTAGCCGAGCACGCGGAACCAGCCCTCGGCGGCGGCGCGGGCGAGCGGGCCGGGTTTGCCGAACACCACAGTCTCACGTGCGGCCGCCTCGCCGACCAGCGAGCGATACCGTTCGGCGTAGGCGCGGTTCTGGTAGCGTTCGAGCGACGCCGCCCGGCGCGCGACCATCGTGTCGAGGTCGGCGGGCGCATCCTCGGGCCGGTCGGACAGGACCTCGCCGATCTTCTCGGGATGCGCGGCCAGAATGCGGCCCCACAGGAACGCGCGCCGGTTGAGCTTCACGGCGGCGCCGTTCAACTCGATAGCGCGCATCAGCGCTGCTTCCGAGATCGGCACCAGCCCGCGCTGCCAGGCGAGGCCGAGCAGCAGGGTGTTCATCGCCTGCGCGTTGCCGAACAGGCGCTCCGACAGCGCCGCCGCGTGCAGCCAGCTCGGTTGGCCGGCCGGCGTGGCGCGATCGATGGTGCGCCGGTGCAGTCCGGCGTCGACCTTGAGCCAGGCGTCGCGCTTGAACCCCGCACTCACCGCGAGGTCGAGGTTGCCGACCACGGCCGCGTCCGTCCGGCAGGCCTCCAGCACGCCCGCGCCGGACGCCACGGCGAGGTCGGCCGCCAGCATCAAATCCGCCGTGCCGCGCGGGATGCGCACCACGTCGAGCCGGTCCGCCGCACCGAGTTGCACGTGCGACACCACGGCGCCGTTCTTCTGCGCGAGCCCGGTATAGTCGAGCGTCTTGACCGTGCGCCCGTCGAGCTGGGCCGCTTGCGCGACAATCTGCCCGGTGGTGACGATGCCGCCGCCGCCGATGCCGGCGAACACGCCGCGCCAGACCGGCACGTCGGGCGGGATGACGGGGGCGGCGAGCCCGGCGGCGAGCGTGGCCTCCTGCGCCTCCCATCGCTTGTCCGCCGCCGGGGCGCGCGGCGCGCCGTCGATGGTGACGAAGCTCGGGCAGAACCCTTTCAGGCAGGAAAGATCGACGTTGCAACTGGTCGGGTTGATGCGCCGCTTGCGGCCGAGTTCGGTTTCCACCGGCTCGATGGCGATGCAGCTCGACTGCACCGAGCAGTCGCCGCAGTTCTCGCAGACGGCCTCGTTGATGACGACGCTCCGGGTCGGCTGCGGCATCGAGCCGCGCTTGCGACGGCGACGCTTCTCGGTGGCGCACACCTGGTCGTAGATGATGACCGACACGCCCGCGGTCTCGCGCAGGCGGCGCTGCACGGCGTCGAGGTCGTCGCGCCGGTCGCGGGTGGCGCCGGCGGGCAGGGCCGAGGCGGCCGGCAGACGCTCGGTCTCGTCGGCCACGATGGCCACGTGCCTGACCCCTTCGGCGGCGACCTGGGCCGCGATCTGCGGCACGTTCGGCGCGCCCTCGGCCGGCTGGCCGCCGGTCATCGCCACGGCGTCGTTGAACAGGATCTTGAAAGTAACACTGGCGCGGGCGGCGACCGCCTGGCGGATCGCCAGCAGCCCGGAGTGCTGATACGTGCCGTCGCCCATGTTGACGAATACGTGCTTGGTGTCGGTGAACGGCGCCAAGCCGACCCAGGGCGCGCCCTCGCCGCCCATGTGGGTGAAGGTGCGCGTGTAGTCGCCCTCCGCCAGCGCGAGGAAGTGGCAGCCGATGCCGGCGGTGGCGAAGCTGCCCTCCGGCACCTTGGTCGAGGTGCCGTGCGGGCAGCCGGCGCAGAACGCCGGGGCGCGCTTGAGCAGCCCGGCCGGGCGCTCGGTGGGCGCGAAGGCAGCCGGGTCGGCGATGTCGATGCCGACGCCGCGCAGGAACCGGGCGAGGCCGGCGGCCACGACCTCGGGGGTAAACTCCATCATCGGCGTAAGCAGCCTGCCGCCGTCCAGCCCTTGCTTGCCGGCCACCGACGGGCGGCCGTCGGCGGGCATGTGGTAGAGCGCGTCGCGCACCTGCGTCTCGACGAAGGCGCGCTTCTCCTCCAGCACCAGCAGCGCCCGCTTGCCGCGCGCGAACGCCGCGAGCCCCTCGGTCTCCAGCGGCCAGGAGAGGCCGACCTTGTAGACGGCGACGCGCGGGTCGGCATCGAGCCCGAGCATCGCCAGCGCGTGCATCGTGTCGGTGTGCGCCTTGCCGACCGTGACTAGGCCGATGGGGGCGTCGCGGCCGGGCAGGATCAGGCGGTCGAGCCCGTTGGCGCGCGCCCAGGCGGCGACGGCGGGCAGGCGCTCGTCGATCACGCGCCGCTCCAGCTCGGCCCGCTCGGCGGGGAATTGCAGCGCGTGGTCGATGTTAAGCCCGTGCGGCGGCAGCGCGATGTCGGGGCGGACGAAGCTGCGCGCGAACGGCACGCTGACGGTGGCGTGCTGCTCGACCACGTCGGCGATGGTCTTCATCGCCACCCACAGGCCGGAGAAGCGCGACAGCGCGATGCCCGCCAGCCCGTAATCGAGAATGTCGGCCACGCCGGACGGGGCCAACACCGGCATCATCAGCGCCTGGAACACCTGGTCGGACTGGTGCGGATAGGTCGAGGACTGCGCCGCGTGGTCGTCGCCGGCGACCGCGAGCACGCCGCCGAGCGGGGCGGTGCCGAACATGGTCGCGCAATGCAGCGCGTCGCCGCTGCGATCCACCCCCGGCCCCTTCGCATACCACAGGCCGAACACGCCATCGTATCGCTTGCCCGGGAACGCATCGAGCTGCTGCGTGCCGAACAGCATGGTCGCCGCCAGATCCTCGTTCAGCCCGGGCTGGAAGCGGATGTCGTGCTCGGCCAGCAGCTTCTCGCGCCGCCAGACCTCCTGGTCCAAGCCGCCGAGCGGCGAGCCGCGATAGCCGGAGACGAGGCCCGCGGTGCGATGCCCCGCCGCGCGGTCGAGCCGCGACTGCTCCAGCAGCACGCGGACGAGCGCGTGGATGCCGCTCAGCAGCAGCGGCGTGTCATGCTCGGTGTAGCGGCTGTCGAGGGTGAAGGCGTCGGGGCCAAGACCGATGTCCATCCGGCAAACGCTCCTCGATGACGAAACGCGCGAACGCGCAATGCTAGCCGGAGATATAATGCCACGCATCACCGGATTCACGCCCAGGAGTGAAATCGCCGCGTGCTCCGGCTCGCGTTGAAGGCCGCCCTGGAAAGGATCAGTCTGTTGCGGACGCGTTTGGGTTAGGGAGGCGATCGCGATGGCTGAGACGATCCTCGTCGAGCAACGGGCGGGGTGGCGCAAGCTGGCGCTGAACCGGCCCGACAAGCTCAACGCGCTCACCGAGGAGATGATGGGCGCGTTGGTCGCCGCGCTGGACGCGGCCGAGGCCGATGCGGGCTGCCGCGCGGTGCTGCTGACCGGGACCGGGCGCGGCTTCTGCGCCGGGCAGGAACTCTCGCCCGCGCTGATGCCCGGTCCGAGCGGGCCGCCCGATCTCGGCCGCATGGCCGACGCCTACCACCATCGGGTGGTGCGCCGGATCCGCTCCGTGGCGCTGCCCGTGGTCTGCGCGGTGAACGGGGTGGCCGCCGGGGCAGGGGCGGGCTTCGCGCTCGCCTGCGATATCGTGCTCGCGGCGCGGTCGGCGAGCTTCGTGCAGGTGTTCGGCCGCATAGGCCTCGTGCCGGATTCCGGCAACAGCTTCTTCCTGCCGCGACTGGTCGGCGACGCCCGCGCCCGCGCGCTGGCGGTGCTCACCGAGGGGGCTTCCGCCGAGCGCGCCGAGGCGTGGGGGATGATCTGGCAAGCGGTGGATGACGACAAGCTGGCCGAAGCGGCAGAGGCGCTGACCGCCCGGCTCGCCACGGGTCCGACCGAGGCGCTGGCGCTCACCAAGCGGCTGTTCAACGCTTCGGCCGCGAACGGGCTCGATGCGCAACTCGACCTCGAACGCGACTGCCAGGCGGAAGCGGGGCGCACGGCGGACTACGCGGAGGGCGTCGAGGCTTTCCTCGCCAAGCGCAAGCCCGCGTTCCGGGGACGCCCGGGATGAGCGACGCGACGGCCCAAGCCCTCGCACAAGCCTGCGCCGACGCAATGTGGGCGGAGGACCGGGCCAGCCGTGACCTCGGCATGGTGCGCGAGGCGGTCGGCCCCGGTCATGCTCGTTTGGCCATGCGGGTGACGGAAGCGATGGTGAACGGCCTCGGTCTCTGCCACGGCGGATTGATCTTCACCCTGGCCGACTCGGCGATGGCGTTCGCCTGCAACAGCCGGGGCGAGCAGGCGGTGGCACAGCAGGGTGCCATCACCTACTTGCGCCCGGCTCGCCTCGGCGATGTGCTGACGGCCGCCGCGACCGAGCGCGCGAGCGAAGGCCGCACCGCGATGTACGACGTGCGCGTCACCACACGCGATGGCGCGGTCGTGGCGGAGATGCGCGGCCATACGCGCACGCTTGGTCGCAAGTTCTTCGAAGCGGGGGCGTGACGATGCAACCCGGGCTCGACCCGATCGAGACCGCCTCGCGCGACGAGATCCAGGCGTTGCAGCGGCAACGCCTGGCCTGGACGTTTCGCCATGCCTACGAGAATGTGCCGCACTACCGTGCGGCGTTCGACGCCGCCGGCGTGCACCCGTCGGATTTTCGCGACCTGCCCGACCTCGCGCGGTTTCCCTTCACCACAAAACTCGACCTGCGCGCCAACTACCCGTTCGGCATGTTCGCCGTGCCGCGCGAGCGGGTCGCGCGCATCCACGCCTCTTCCGGGACCACGGGCAAGCCCACCGTCGTCGGCTACACGCGGGACGACCTCGACGTGTGGGCCACGGTGATGGCGCGCTCGCTGTATGCCGCCGGGGCGCGGCCGGGGATGCGCCTGCACAACGCCTACGGCTACGGGCTGTTCACCGGCGGCCTCGGGGTGCACGACGGCGCCGAGCGGCTCGGGTGCGCCGTGATCCCGGTGTCCGGCGGGCAGACCGAGCGGCAGGTGCAGCTCCTCGTCGATTTCACGCCCGACATCATCACCGTGACGCCGAGCTACCTGCTCGCCATCTTGGACGAGTTCCGCGCCCGCGGCCTCGATCCGCGCGGGACGTCCCTGCGGGTCGCGATCCTCGGCGCCGAGCCTTGGACCAACGCGATGCGCGCCGAGATCGAGGCCGGCTTCGGGGTGGACGCGGTCGACATCTACGGGCTGTCCGAGGTGATGGGGCCCGGCGTCGCGCAGGAATGCGTCGAAAGCAAGGACGGGCTGCACATCTGGGAGGATCATTTCCTCCCCGAGGTGATCGACCCGGAGACCGGCGCCGTGCTGCCGGACGGCGCGGCGGGCGAGCTCGTGTTTACCTCGCTCTCCAAGCAGGCGATGCCGGTGGTGCGCTATCGCACGCGCGACCTCACCCGCCTGCTGCCGGGCACCGCGCGCACGATGCGGCGGATGGAGAAGGTGACCGGCCGCGCGGACGACATGCTGATCGTGCGCGGGGTGAACCTGTTCCCGACCCAGATCGAGGAGCAGCTGCTCGGGAGCCAGCACGTGACCGGTCACTACCAGCTCGTGCTGAGCCGCGAAGGCCGCCTGGATCACGTGGAGGTGCATGTGGAAGCACGCCCAGAATCGTTCGCCCTTGGCGCCTTGGAGTCCGAGGCCGTCACCATCGCCGCGCGCATCAAGGGCACCGTTGGCCTGACCGTTCGGGTCGCCATTCTCGCTCCGGGCACCATGGAGCGCTCGGTCGGCAAGGCGCGGCGGGTGGTGGATCGGCGGGGGGCCGGGTAAACCCTCACCCAACCCTCTCCCGGCGGGAGAGGGCTTTCTGCTCCCTCTCCCTCCGGGAGAGGGCCGGGGTGAGGGCTTTCGGCTACTTGAGCGCGCGAAGGGCCGTCAGCGTGTCCTCCGGCTCCGACCGGATCGTGTAGTCGGGATCGGAGTCGACGAAACGGACGGTGCCGGCCTTGTCGAGCAGCAAGCGGGTCGGGATGGGCAGCGTCCAGGCTTGGTCGCCGTTGAACTTCTCCAGATCGACGTTGATCTTGCGATACACCTCGATCAGGTCGTCTGGCAGCCGCATGGCGACCCCGAACCGTTCGGCAACCGCGTTTCCGGCGTCATGCAGGATGTCATAGTCAAGCTTCGAGGTTCGCTTCAGATCCTGCAGGAAGTTCGGCAGCTGCGGCGAGATGGCGATCAGATTGGCACCCTGGGCGCGGATTTCCGGTAACACTGCGTTCAAAGCATACAGCTCTGCTCGGCAGTACGGTCACCAGTTTCCGCGAAAGAACGACACCACGAGCGGCCCCTGCGCCAGCAGGGCGGCCGAGTCGACGACTATCCCATCCTGGTTCGGCAGCGTGAAGGCGGGGGCCGCCTGTCCGAGGCCAGGCATCCGCGCCTGGTAGCCTGACGCTCGCTGATCCGCCGTCGCGCGATGCATGATCGAGAGGAAGGGGGGCGGGATGCGGCCCGGCTTGACGCCGTCCCCCTCGGCGGTACGGCGTATCGCCGTGAGTTCATCCTTGAGCGAGTTCATCCACCCTCCTTGCGTTGTGCCGACGGAGCATGGCGCGTGGCTGTCGCGACGGCAATGCGCGGGGCCGGGTCACGGCTCGCCGATCAAGTGCAGTACCACCTGCCGCCGGTGCGGGGCGGTGCGGTGCTCGAATAGGTAGATACCCTGCCACGTGCCCAGGACCGGCCGGCGGTCGGCGACCGGGATGCCGAGCTGGGTCTGCGTGAGGGCGGCGCGGATGTGGGCGGGCATGTCGTCGGGTCCTTCATCGGCGTGCGCGTAGCCCGCGTTCTCGGGCGCCACGCGGCGGAAGAACGCGAGCAGATCGGACCGCACTTCGGGGGCCGCGTTCTCCTGGATCAGCAGGGAGGCCGATGTGTGTTGGCAAAACAGGGTCAGCAGCCCTGTGCCGATCCCTTGCTCGGCGACCCAATCGACCACGCTCCGTGTGATCTCGACCAGGCCGGCGCCGCGCGTCGGCACGGTAAGGCGGTGGATCGCCTGCCGCATGGTCCCTCTCCTGCTACACCGGGCGCGCCCGGAAGCAATCGGCCAGGTGATCGTCCACCATGCCGCTCGCCTGCATGAACGCATAGCAGATCGTCGAGCCGACGAAACCAAAGGCGCGCTTGCGCAAAGCCTTGCTCATCGCGTCGGACCGCTCGGTGCGCGCCGGCACCGCGCCGCGCGTCAGCGGACGGTTCACTTGCGGGGTGCCGTCGACGAACGACCAGACGAAGCGGCCGAAGCTGCCCTTCTCCTCGATCACGCGCAGCGCCGCGCGGGCGTTGTCCCGCACCGACGCGATCTTTTGTCGATGGCGGATCAGGCCCGGATCGGCCAGCAGAGCATCCAGCGTCGTGTCAGACATCTCCGCCACCTTGTTGATATCAAAACCGTGAAAGGCGCGGCGGTAGTACTCCCGCCGGGACAGCACGAGCCGCCAGGACAGGCCCGCTTGCGCGCCCTCTAAGGTCAGAAGTTCGAACAGGCCGCGGTCGTCCAGCAGCGGCACGCCCCATTCCTCGTCATGGTAGGCGCGTTCGAGATCACTGCCCTCGGCCCAGCTGCAGCGGGTCACGGTCATGCGCGAGGTTCTTCCGACAGTTGCATAAAAACAAGCACCAGCGGTGAATCGCCCGCGACCGCAACCAATTGCTGCTATGCCGCGTTGCTCGACCCGAAGCGCAATGGCAGCCTCAAGTCCGCTGTCTCGAGTTCGGGCTGTGAGGCTGGAACCCGAGCGATGTGTTTTTGCAGTTCTCCACCAAGGAGTAGGTCATGTCTCGCAACCGTCTCACAATCCTCGCCGCGGTGCTCGCGCTGGCCGGCGCGCCGGCCTTGGCGCAAAACGCGCCGAGCACGTCCAAGCCGAGTGCCACAGATGCGGGTGCCGCCGCCGGCAGCGGCACGTCCGGCATGCCCGCCGACGGCAGCACCTCGGGCATGCCGCATCATGGCCGTATGCACGCGTCCCGCATGCATGAGGGTCGTATGCACGCCGGCTCGCGCGTGATGGGCGGCAGGGCGAGCAGCGCCGACCATTCGGCCGATCAGCTCAACGCACAGAGCCTCGCCGCGATTCAACAGGGCGGCGGGGGCGCCATGCCGTCCGGCTCCGGAATGAGCCCGGGTGCGGGCACGGGTTCCAGCGGGGGGACCGGCCCGGCCACCGGCGCGCCGGCGAGTTCCGGCACCGGCGCTGGCTCGAGTTCCGGCACCACGCAACGGTGATCCTCGCGCGCTCTCTCGGGCGCGCCGGTTCGCTGGTCGGTTAAGGGGGGAGCCTGCCGGTTCAGCCCTTTTCTTGTCCGAGCCGGTTTGTCACCCGTGCGTTGACGGATTAGGCTCGTCCCGACGCATAGAAATCGGGAGAGAACGATGAAGGCAGCCGTCTTCCACGCGGCGCACCAGCCGATGACGATCGAGACGCTGGAGGTGGCCAAGCCGAAGGCGCACGAGGTGCTGCTCCGCACCGCCTATGCCGGCCTGTGCCACAGCGACCTGCATTTCCTCGAAGGCTTGTATCCGATGGTCACGCCCTGCGTGCTCGGCCACGAATCCTCGGCGGTGGTCGAGGCGGTCGGCAGCGAGGTGACATACGTTAAGCCGGGCGACCGGGTGATCACCTGCCTTTCGGTGTTCTGCGGCGTGTGCGCCTATTGCAACACCGGCCGGCCGCAACTCTGCGACAACGTCGCGGTGAAGCAGCCGCCGGGCAAGGCGCAGCGGCTATTCTGGGACGGCAAGCCGATCGCTCAGGCATTCCAGCTCTCCTCGTTCGCCGAGCAGCTGCTGGTGCACGAGAACGCGGTGGTGAAGGTTGACGACGACATTCCGCTGAACATCGCGGCGCTGGTCGGCTGCGGCGTCATCACCGGTGCCGGCGCCGTCATCAACACCGCCAAGGTGCCGGCCGGCAGCTCGGTCGCCGTGTTCGGCTGCGGCGGCATCGGGCTGTCGGCGGTGAACGGCGCCGCGATCGCGGGCGCCGACCGCATCATCGCCGTCGACACGGTCTCCTCCAAGCTCGACGTGGCGAAGCAGATGGGTGCCACCGACATCATCAACGCGAGCAACGCCGACCCGGTGGAGGCGATCAAGGAGCTCACCGGCGGCGGCGTCGAGTTCGCGTTCGAGGCGGTCGGGCTCAAGCGCACCGCCGAGCAGGCGTTCGAGTGCCTGCGCCCCGGGGGCACCGCGACGATCATCGGCATGGTCCCGTTCGGCGTTAAGATCGAGCTGCACGGCTATGATTTCCTACGGGAAAAGAAGATCCAGGGCTCGTCCATGGGGAGCAACCGCTTCCGCGTCGACATGCCGCGGCTACTGAACCAGTGGAAGCGCGGGCACCTCAAGCTTGACCACTTGATCTCGGGAAACATCAAGCTCGACGAGATCAACGAGGGCTATCAGAAGCTGAAGGGCGGCACGGTGCTCCGGCAACTGATCGACTTCAGCGTCGCGGCATAATCCTGCTCCCTCTCCCCCGCTTCGGGGGAGAGGGCCGGGGTGAGGGGGCTGCTTAACCGCCCGTTGAACGCTCTGGGTGTTCATTGGGCTCGTGGCCCGACGCACCCCACCCCCTCTGCTCCATGCCCGAATAATGCGGCGGGTTCCCACCGAAACCGAGCGCGTGTTTTGGCGCGCCCTCCGCAACGCGCAGATCGCTGGTATGAAGTTCCGGCATCAGGCCCCGGTAAGGGCGTTACATCGCCGATTTCCTTTGCGCGTCGGCTCGCTTGGTCGTCGAGCTCGATGTTTTGACGCAGGTGGACAGCACCAGCGATCCCGAACGCGACGCTTGGTTCCGGGCTCAAGACTACCGCGTGCTTCGCTTCCTGGAACAACGAAGTTATCAAGAATCTCGAGGGCGTGCTGCAGGCCATTCGCCTGGCCGTGCGCCCCCCCTCACCCCGGCCCTCTCCCCCGCAGACAGGGGAGAGGGAGATTTGGCTACCCTTGCAGCGGAGCCTTAAACGGCCCCATATAGGTGCCGGCTGGGGTGCCGCTCCGCGCGGCTGAGATCATACCCACTGAACCTGCCTGGATCATGCCAGCGAAGGGAGCCCGACGGCGCGCATGACCGCTTCCGCGTTATCCTCCGCTGCTCGCGTCGCGATCATCGGCGGCGGTGCGATCGGCCTTTCGATCGGTTGGCGCCTGGCACAGGCAGGGTGTCGCATCGACGTGTTCGACCGTGGGGAGGCTGGGCGCGGCGCAAGCTGGGCGGCGGCGGGGATGCTGGCGGCCGGCATCGAGGCCGAGCCGGGGGAGGAGGCGCTCACCGCGCTCAACCGCCGTAGCCAGGCGCTCTGGCCCGGCTTCGCGGCCGAACTTGAGGCGGCGAGCGGGGTCCGGATCGGATTGCGCACCGAAGGCACGCTCTGGGTCGCCCTGACGCGCGACGACGCGGCGCAGCTTCACTTCCAGTACGAATTCCAGCGCGGCATCGGCATCGACCTGCAATGGCTGAGCGGGACGGAGGCGCGGGCGCGCGAACCGCACCTCCACCCGCACGCCCCGGCGGCGGTGTTTAGCCCCGACGACCATCAGGTCGACAACCGGCTGCTGGTGCAGGCGCTCGCCCGCGCGTTCACGCGGGCGGGGGGACGATTGCACGAGGGTCGCGCGGTCACCGCGCTCGACCTGTCAGCCGGGCGGGTGACCGGCGTGCGGGTGGGCGACGTCCGGATCGCCGCGGAGACCGTGGTGCTCGCGGCGGGCGCCTGGTCGCCCGAGCTGCCGGGGCTGCCCGACGCGGTGCGGCCGCCGGTCCGGCCCGTCAAGGGCCAGATGCTTGCGCTGGCGATGGACCCGTCCGCGCCGTTGCTGCGGCACGTGGTCTGGACGCAGCGCGCCTACCTCGTCCCCCGGCTCGACGGCCGGCTGATCGTCGGCGCCACCACCGAGGAGCGCGGGTTCGACGCGCGGCTGACCGCCGGCGGGATGCTGGCGCTGCTCGACGGCGCCTGGCGCACGGTGCCCGGCGTCGAGGAGCTGGAAATCGTCGAGAGCTGGGCCGGCTTCCGCCCCGGTTCGCGCGACGATGCGCCGGTGCTCGGGCCGAGCGGCGTCGAGGGGCTCGTGCTCGCGACGGGGCACCATCGCAACGGCATCCTGCTCACGCCGGTGACGGCCGACGCGGTGAGCCGCAGCATCCTGACCGGCGCCACGGACCCGGCGATCGCTCCATTCAGCCGGGCGCGGTTCGCGCCCGCACGCACGCGGAACGGTTTGCAATGCTGAGCATCCGCCTCAACGGCGAGACCTGCGCCATGCCGGTCGGGACGGTGGCCGAGCTGCTGGCTGCGCAGGGTGTGGAGCGGCCGCGCGGCGTGGCCGTGGCGGTGAACGGACAGGTGGTGCCCAGGCACAGCTGGGAGCAGCATCGCCTGGCGGACGGCGATGACGTGGAGATCGTCAAGCCGATCGGAGGCGGATGAGATGAACCTGGCAGACAAGACGATAGCGATCCCCGATCCGCTGGTGATCGCCGGGCGGCGGTTCGGCTCGCGCCTGCTGATGGGCAGCGGCGGATACCCGAACCAGCAGATCATGCTGGACAGCCTGATCGACGCCGACCCGGCGCTGGTGACGGTGGCGGTGCGGCGGATGAGTCTGGAGAGCTACTCCGAAAGCCTGATCGACCTGCTGCGCGACCGGTTCGACATGCTGCCCAACACCGCCGGATGCGCCACCGTGCGCGACGCCGTGCTCACCGCACAGCTCGGCCGCGAGGCGCTGGAGACCGATTGGGTCAAGCTCGAGCTGATCGGCGACCGCGAAACGCTGTACCCGGACGTGGAGCAGCTGCTGCGCGCCACCGAGGAACTGGTGCGCGACGGGTTCATCGTGCTGCCCTACTGCAACGAGGACCCGGTGAGCTGCCGCAAGCTCGCCGACACGGGCGCCGCGGCGGTGATGCCGCTGGGCTCGCCGATCGGCACCGGCCTCGGCATCTGCAACCCGTACGCGATCGAGCGCATCTGTGCGACGAGCGCGGTGCCGGTGATCCTCGACGCCGGCATCGGCACCGCGTCGGACGCGGCGCTGGCGATGGAGCTCGGCTGCGACGGCGTGCTGCTCAACTCGGCGGTGGCGCGCGCGCACGACCCGCGCCGCATGGCGGGCGCGATGCGGGCGGCCGTCGAGGCCGGGCGCGGCGCGCGGCTCGCCGGGCGCATCCCGAAGCGCACGCAGGCGGAGCCGTCGAGCCCGCAGCTCGGGCTGATTGGCGGCTGAGCTTCCCGCGCCGCCGCTGCTGGTCATCACCGACCGGTGCCAGGCGCGTTCGCCGCTCGAGGAGGTCGCCGAGGCGGCGTTCGCCGCCGGATGTCGCTGGCTCAGCTTGCGGGAGAAGGATTTGGAGCCGGCCGAGCGGCTACGCCTGCTCCGGCGCCTCGCCGCGATCGGGTCGCGGCACGGCTGCCTGGTCGGCGTGCACGACGATCTGGCGGCGGCGACGGCGGTGCCGGGCGTTGCCCTCCACCTGCCGGCCGGCGGCGACGCCGCGGCGGCGCGACGGGTGCTCGGCCCGCACCGGCTCATCGGGCTTTCGTCGCATGGCGGCGACCCGCTCACCGGTCCTCCCGTCACCGCCGTCGATTACGTCACGCTGAGCCCCATTCGCCTGAGCGCGAGCAAGCCGGGCTACGGACCCGCGCTCGGGATGACGGGGCTGGCCCGCGCCGTCGCCGGCGCGCGGCCCGTGATCGCGCTGGGCGGCATCGCCCCGGCCGATGTTCCCGGCTGCTTGGACGCGGGCGCGGCCGGGGTCGCCGTCATGGGCGGCGTGATGGCGGCCGAGGACGTCGCGGTCGCGGTCGTCGCGCTGCTGCGGCCGCTGCTGCGGTGACGCCGGCGCGCGCCTCCCGCGAAACCGCGAGACGCGCGATCACGAGGTTCCGTCGAGGGCGGGAAGCATCGCGGCCGTATCCCAATGAAACGGCCGCAGTTCGAGGATGCGGGCGTTCCGGAACTTGAAGAACTGGAGCAGCGGCCAATCGATCTGACGGCCCGTCGCCCGCGCGACGGCGTAGACGCGTGAACGGCTGACGATTACGGAGCCGGACGGGTAGAACTCCGGGTTTCTCACCTCCAGCGAGAACCATTGCTCGCCGAAGGCCTGCATCCAGGCCTCGAAGCCGGTCGTCGCGCGCCATTCGCCGCCATAGGCAGTGAGGTCGGCTGATAGAGCACGCATTCGGGGTCGAGCGTGGCAGCGACCGCGCTGAACTCGCCGCCGTCGGGAGCGAGGTCGGTCGGGACCGGGTCGCCGTGCGGCACGAAGATGAACGGCACGACCAGCGTATCCGGTGATCGCTGTCGCCCGCTACTCCCGTCACCCATGCAATCCCATCCTCAAAAGCCAAGTTCGCTAACATGAGCCGTTAGTCTATTTCGATCCAAATCCGAAGCGCCCCAGGTCACGCCGACTGTGCCGCCAAACCGCTCCGAGCGGATCGGCATGGCAAACCCCCGTCGTTCGCCACTCCTGGTATGAGATCGCTGGACCGCACGGAGAACCGCATGGACGCGCGTTATCGCTTCGGGATCGAGGAGGAATACTTCCTCGCCGACGCCGTCACGCGCGGCACTCCGCGACGCACCGTCGCGGCGTTCCATGCGGCGGCCCGCGCGCGCCTCCCCGGCGTGGAGCGCGAGCTGTTGCAGTCGCAGGTCGAGGTCGCGACCGAGCCCTCCACCAGCTTCGCCGAGGCGCGGGACGCCTTGGGCGGGCTGCGGGCCGGCCTCGCCGAGATCGGCCGCGATCACGGCATCGCGGTGTTCGCGGCCGGCACCCACCCGGTCGCGCGCTGGTCGCGGCAAAGCCACACGCGGGCGGAGCGCTACGAGGGGCTGATGCGGGAGATGCAGATGCTGGGCCGCCGCAACGTGGTGTGCGGCATGCACGTCCACGTGGAGGTCCCCCGTCCCGAGGCGCGGGTGGACCTGATGAACCGGCTGCTGCCCGTGATGCCGCTGCTGCTGGCGCTCTCCGTCTCGTCGCCGTTCTGGCAGGGACGGATCACGGGCCTCGCCGGCTATCGCCTGTCGGCGTTCGGGGAGTTGCCGCGCACCGGGCTGCCGGACTTGTTCGCCGGGCCCGAAGATTACGCCCGCTATGTAGAGATCATGACCCGTGCGGAAGCCATCAAGGACGCGAGCTTCCTGTGGTGGACGCTCCGCCCGTCGGTGCGCTACCCGACGCTGGAGCTGCGCATCGCCGACAGCTGCACGCTGCTCGAGCACACGCTCGCCATCGCCGCGCTGTATCGCTGCCTGGTGCGTTTCGCGGACCGGCGGCCGGAGTGGAATCGCGGCCTCACCGGCACCGCGCGCGCCATCGCGGCGGAAAATCTGTGGCGCGCGCAGCGAGACGGGGTGACGGGGAGACTGATCGACGAAACCCTCGGCGCCGCGATGCCGGTGAGCGCGTATCTCGATAGGGTTCTGGCATTGGTGGCGGAGGACGCGGACGCCCTGGGTTGCGCCGCGGTGATAGCGACTGCGCGCGCGATCGTCACATACGGCACCAGCGCCGACCGGCAGCTCGCCGCATTCGTTGACTCGCGTGCGCGTGGGTTAAGCGAGCGCGGCGCGGTCGGCGCCGTCGTGGACTGGCTTTCCAGCACAACAGCGGGGCCAGGCGGTGGCTAGCCGTCGCGGACGGCTCCTCGCAAGCGATCGAGACGCTCGAGGGTCGCGACCGCGTCGGTCTTGCTCGCGGCGGCGAGGCCGAGCACTAACGCTTCCAGGCAGACCAACGTCGCCCCATGCAGCGCCACCCGCTCGGCGCGGCCCCGTCGCGCCGGCAGGATCACGGTCGCGAAACGGGCGAGTTTCTGGTCGAGGCTGTCGGTGACCAAGACGATCGGCAAGCCGAGGCGCCGGGCTTCGGCAAAGACCGCGACAACCTCGCCGTAGGCGCGGCCGTACGCCAGCACCAGCAGCGCGTCGCCGGAGCGCAGGTCCAGCATCTGGTCGGCCAGCATGGCGCCGGTCGTGTTTAGGGTCAGAACGCGTCGCCCCACGCGGGCCAGCAGCGTCGCAACGTAGCTGGCCAACGCCGCGGAGGGGCCGATGCCGAACACCGCAATGCGCTCGGCCGGGTGCAGCGCGGAGACCGCCGCCACGATCTGCGCGCGCGAAGCGGCCAGGCGAAGGCTCCGCAAGGCCTCCTCGTGCTCCTTGAGCACCAACTCGACGGCACGGGTCGTGCTCTCGCCGACATCGCCGAGCGTGCGGCGCATGTCATCGGCGAGCGTGGATGGCCGCTCGACGGAGGCGACGAGAGCTTGCTTGAGCGCTCCCAACCCGGCGAAGCCAAGCGTCTGGACGGTCCTGATGACGGTCGCGTCCGACGTATCGGTCCGGGCCGCGAGTTCCAAGGCCGAGCTTGCCAGCACTGCCGCGCGGTTGGCGTCGATATATTCGGCCACCCTCCGGCTCGCCGGCGGCAGCGTGCCGCCATGTGTGTCCATCCGCGCTCTGAACAGGTCCACGGTGCCCTCCTCGCCAGCCATCCGGTCACGCCGTAGTGAACACTTTACTGTTGTCGACATCGTGTAGTTTACGCTACTCGTGCGCCGCAGCCTAGGAGTTTTCCATGACCGGCATTGCCTGGCCCCATGCGGGGCCGTCCATCCTGGCGGCCTTTCTCGCCTCGATGGTGGAGTTCGTCGAGGCGCTGACGGTCGTCCTCGCCGTCGGCAGCGTGCGGGGTTGGCGCGACACGCTGCTGGGTAGCGCGGTCGCCCTCGGCATCCTGCTGCTCATCGTCGCAGGGCTTGGGACCACGCTGACGCGCGTCCCGCTCGATGCGATCCAGCTCGTGATCGGTGCGCTAGTGCTGCTGTTCGGCCTGCGTTGGCTTCGCAAGGCGATCCTGCGCTCGGCCGGGATCATCCCGCGCCATGACGAGAGCGCAGCATTCGCCAAGCAGACCGAGGCGATGCGGCGCCACGGGGTTGCCGAGGGCTGGGACCGGATCGCCTTCGGGGCGGCGTTCCAGATCACCATGCTGGAGGGCACCGAGGTCGTGTTCATCGTGATCGCGATCGGCGCCGGCGGAGCCGGGCTGCTGCTGCCGGCGAGCCTGGGCGCGCTTGCCGCGCTGCTGGTCGTGGTGGTGCTGGGCCTGGCGATCCACCGGCCGCTGGCGCGCGTCCCGGAGAACAGCCTGAAGTTCGTGGTCGGCGTGCTGCTGTCCGCGTTCGGCAGCTTCTGGGTGGGCGAGGGAATGGGCGTGGCCTGGCCGGGCGCGGATTGGTCGATCCTGGCGCTCATCTTGGGATTTCTCGCCGTCGCGCTGCTGACGATACCGCTCTGCCGGGCGCGGGCCGGGCGCGTCGCGGCGGTCCGCTCGTAGGACGGCAAAATGACCTGGATCAGGACCGTTCTGCGGGAAGTGTTCGGGCTGTTCGTGGATGACGGAAGCTTCGCCGTCGCCATCCTGGCGTGGCTGCTGCTCGTCTGGCTGGTGCTGCCACGCCTCGGGGTGGCAGCGGGCTGGACCGGCGTCATTCTCTTTGCCGGCCTCGCCTCGATCCTGGCGGAAAGCGCCACTCGGAGCGCGCGACGGTAACTTTGCCGGCGGGTCCGCGCGAAGCTGAATGAGCGGCCCGGCGACCGAGCGCGAAATCGCCTACCAGGAATGAACAGGACATCGAATGAGGCGCTTCACGAAAGTCGCACTCGGGCTGTCGCTTGTCGTAGCGGCAGGCATCGGACTCGACCGCTATCTCGCGGCGCCGGCCCCGGCAGCGACGCCCAAGCCGGCACCGCCCGTGCCCGTCGTGATCGCGGCGGTGAAGCAGGGCGACGTGCCGATCATCCTGAGCGGGCTCGGGACGGTGCAGGCGCTGAACACGGCGGTGATCCGGTCGCAAGTGACGGGGTTGCTGCAAAGCGTGAATTTCGTCGAAGGCCAGCAAGTCAAGCGCGACGACCTCCTGGCCCAGATCGACCCCCGGCCGCAGCAGGCAACGCTGGAGCAAACGCGGGCGCAGCTCTCGCGCGACCAAGCACATTTGGCCAACGCTCAAACCAATCTGGGCCGCTACCAGCCGCTGCTGAGCAAGGGTTTCGCAACCGACCAGCAGGTGACCGACCAGCAATCCCAGATCGCGCAGCTCGGGAGCGATGAGAAGTCGGATCAGGCCTTGGTGGACAACGCGCAGACGCAGCTGAGCTACACGTCGCTCGTGGCGCCGTTCGACGGCGTGACCGGGATTCGCACCCTGGATGTCGGCAACATCATCCACCCGACGGATGCGTCCGGGCTGGTGACGGTGACGCAGGTGCAGCCGATCAGCGTGCTGTTCACGCTGCCCGCCGGCGACATCCCGGCGGTGCAGGACGCGCTGGCATCCGGCCCCGTTCAGGCCGTGGCCTACGATCAGGCGGGGAGCCGGCAGCTCGACGCCGGCCAGTTGTTGCTCATCAACAACCAGGCCGATCCGACGAGCGGGACCGTGCAGCTGAAAGCATTGTTCCCGAACCCGAAGCGTTTGCTGTGGCCCGGCACCTTCGTGAACGTCGAGCTGACGACCAGGACCGTCAAGGACGGCCTGACGGTCCCGACCGACGCCTTGCAACAGGGGACGAACGGCCCCTTCGTGTTCGTGGTCGGGCCGGACAACAAGGTTGCCGCTCGGCAGGTCCGGATCGCCCAGCGCGAACGCGGCAAGGCCCTGGTCAGCGAGGGGCTGCAAGCCAACCAGTCGGTCGTGGAGCAGGGCCAGTATCGCCTCGTGGACGGAACCGTCGTCGCGGCATCGAAGCCCGACCAGGTGCCCAACGCGTCAGCCAAGACATCGGGGTTGCTGCCATGAGCTTGTCCTCGGGTTTCATCCGCAAGCCGATCGCAACCTCTCTCCTGATGGTGGCGATCGTCAGCCTCGGCATCATCGGCTACCAGCAACTGCCGGTTGCGGCACTTCCGAACGTCGATTTCCCGACCATCCAGGTCACGGCGCAGCTGCCCGGCGCGGATCCGGAGACGGTGGCGGCGACCGTCGCGACCCCGTTGGAGCGGCAGTTCGGCCAGATACCGGGCCTGTCGCAGCTTACGTCGAGCAGCGGCACCGGGTTCACCCAGGTCACGCTGCAGTTCGACCGCAGCCGGACGATCGACTCGGCCGCATCGGACGTGCAGGCCGCGATCAATGCCACAGCCGGGCAATTGCCGGCCTCGCTGCTCAACCCGCCGATCTATCGCAAGACCAACCCGGCGGACACGCCTATCCTGCTGGTGTCGCTGTCGTCCGACACGTTGCCGATCACGACTGTCAGCGATTACGCGAACTCGCTCCTGGCGCAGAAGATCTCCCAGATACCTGGGGTGGGCATCGTGGGGATCGGCGGTTTGCAGAGCCCGTCCATCCGGATCCAGGTCAACCCCGCGCAACTCGCCGCCGCGAACCTGGATTTGGAGGACATCCGCGCGGCCCTCGTGAACGCGACCGTCGATCAGCCGAAGGGCCAACTGTACGGCGGGCAGCAGACTTTTGCGTTGCAGACCAACGATCAGCTGGAGACCGCGGCGGGCTTCGCCGACACCGTGGTCGCCTACCGCAACGGCGCCGCACTCCGCGTGCGCGACATCGGCCGCGCCATCTCCGCGCCGGACGACCGGACGCTCGGGGGATGGCTGAACACTAAGCCCGCCGTGCTGCTGGCGGTGCAGCGGCAACCCGGCGCCAACGTCATCGCGACGGTCGCCGCGATCAAGCAGGCATTGCCGCAGCTGGAAGCCTCCGTGCCCCCGGCCCTGAAGGTCCAGGTGGTGTCCGACCGGACGCAGACGATCAAGGCGAGCGTCTCGGACGTGCAGTTCACCTTGCTGCTGACCATCGCCTTGGTGGTGGGGGTGATCGCGGTCTTCCTGCGCAAGTTCTGGGCGACCGTGATCCCGGCCATCTCCGTGCCGATCTCGCTGATCGGCACCTTCGCGGTCATGTATGCGCTGAACTACAGCCTGGACAACCTCTCGCTGATGGCGTTGACCATCGCCGTGGGCTTCGTCGTGGACGATGCGATCGTCATGATCGAGAACATCGTCCGCCACATCGAGGACGGCACCACGCCGATGCAAGCCGCCCTGCTCGGCGCGGGGGAGATCGGCTTCACCATCCTCTCGATCTCCATCTCCCTGATCGCGGTGTTCATCCCGCTGTTCCTGCTGAGCGGCGTGGTCGGGCTGCTGTTCCGAGAATTCGCCGTGACGGTCGCGGTGTCGATCCTGGTGTCCGTCGTGGTGTCGCTGACGCTGACGCCGATGATGTGCGCCAAATTGCTGAAAGCCGACCACGATGCCAAGCCGGGATACCTGTCGCGCCTGCTGGAGCGCGGGCTGCAGGGGTTGGTCGCGGCCTACGACCGCGCGCTGATCGTGGCGCTGCGGCATCGGCGAATCACGCTGGCCGTGATGGTGCTGACCGTCGCCGCGACCGTGGCGCTGTTCATCGTCATTCCGAAGGGGTTCTTTCCGCAGCAGGACACCGGCCTGATCGTCGGCATCAGCGAGGCGGCGCAGAACGTCTCCCCGGACGGCATGAAGCAGCGCCAGCAGGCGATCCTCGACATCGCCAGCCGCGACCCGGCGGTGGCGTCCGCCGTGGGCTACATCGGGCCCGGCGGCCCCACGGTGACGGAGAACGACGGCCGCGTGTTCATTACGCTCAAGCCGCAAGGTCAGCGCAACGTCATGGCCGACCAGGTGATCGCCCGCCTGGGCGCCGCCTTGCAGCCGGTGCAGGGCATGACGCTCTACATGCAGGCCGCCCAGGACATCACCATCGGCAGCCGCCTGTCCAAGACGCAGTACCAGTACACGCTGACCGACGTGGATCAGCAGGAGCTGTCGCTCTACGCGCCCCAGCTGCTGCAGAAGCTGCAAGCATTGCCGCAGCTGACCTCGGTGGCGAGCGACCAGCAATCCGCCGGGCAGACGCTGATGATCGACATCGATCGCGCCGCCGCCTCCCGTTTCGGCATCGACCCGGCGAAGGTGGACACGACGCTCTACGATGCATTCGGCCAGCGCCATGTCGCCCGCATCTACACGCGGCTCAACCAATATTATGCGATCCTGGAGGTCGATCCGAGCTATCAACGCGGCCCCGATGCGCTCAAACGGATCTACGTCCGGTCGCAGTCCGGCACGGAGGTTCCGCTCAGTCAGATCGCGACGTTCAAGCCGGCCGTGGCGTCCTTGGCCGTCAACCACCAGGGCCAGTTCCCCTCCGTCACGCTGAGCTTCAACCTGGCCCCGGGCGTCTCGATCGGCGCCGCGGTCGCGGCCGTCCAGGCCGCCGCCGCAAGCCTGCACCTGCCGGCCTCGCTGGCGACGAGCTTCCAGGGAAGCGCGCAGGCGTTCCAAAGCTCGCTCAGCAGCACGCCGATCCTGATCCTGGCGGCGCTGTTCGCCGTCTACATCATCCTGGGCATGCTGTATGAGAGCATGATCCACCCGCTGACGATCCTGTCCACGCTGCCGGCCGCCGGGCTCGGCGCATTGGCGACGCTGATGCTGTTCGGGATGAACCTGGACGTGATCGGCATCATCGGCATCATCCTGCTGATCGGCATCGTGAAGAAGAACGGCATCATGCTGGTCGATTTCGCCATCCATGCCGAGCGGGAACGTGGGCTGTCGTCGGAGGACGCGATCCATCAGGCCTGCCTGCTGCGGTTCAGGCCGATCCTGATGACGACGCTCTGCGCCATGCTGGGCGGCGTGCCGCTCGCGCTCGGCACCGGGACCGGGTCGGAGCTGCGGCAGCCGCTCGGTTACGCCATCGTGGGTGGGCTGCTGGTGTCGCAGGTGCTGACGCTGTTCACCACCCCGGTGGTCTACATCTACATGGACAAGTTGAGCCATCTGCTGCGGCGCTCCGGCCCGCAGGCGGCGCGGGAAGCGCCCGGGCCGGTTCCTGGCGCTCAACCCGGCGTCTAGTCCAGCAAGCAATCATCGCTAGAGGTTGCGTGAGATGCAGGGGCGTCGAGATGGCACTGCACTCGTGGCGCGCTGCTCGCGCAGCTGCGGTCACGGCGACAGCTGTTGTTTTGCGAGGAAAGCGCGCATCAGTGCGGCGACCTCGTCGACCTTCTCGTCGAGTGCGAAATGCCCGGCGTCGAGGATATGCACCTCCGCATTTCGGACGTCGCGCTGGTAGGCTGACGCGCCGCCGACCGCGAAGGAGGGATCATACTTGCCCCAGACGACGAGCATCGGCGGCTGGTGCTGGCGCATCCACGCTTGCCAAGCGGGGTAGGAGGCCACGTTTGTCTGATAGTCGTAGAACAGGTCGGCCTGGATCTGAGTCTGCCCCGGTTGGGAGAGATGAGCGAACTCATCGATCCAGGCGTGCGGGTCATACCGGTCGACATTGGGACTCTTGCCAAGGTGCCGTCCCTTGGTGGTTGCAAATGAAATAAAGTTCGGAATCACTGTCCCCTCGTACGCGGCCCGATCCTTCCAGAACGCCTTGCGCTCATCCCATGCCGGCCCCAGCCCGTCTTCACTGGCTACGGCGTTCTGGATGATGATCGCCTTGACACGCTCGGGGTGCGCCACCGCGAGGCGGAAGCCGATTGGGCCACCATAGTCCTGCAAGTAGAGGCTATACCTCATCAGACCGAGCACATTCGTGAGGTGGTCCACTGTGCTGGCGATGTGGTCGAAGGTGTAGGCGTATTGGGACGGCGGCGGGGCGTCGCTCAGGCCGAACCCTGGATAGTCGGGCGCTACCAAGTGGTAGCGGTCCGCCAGTCGGGGGATGAGCGTTTCGAACATGCGCGAAGACGACGGAAACCCATGCAGGAGCAGCAGCGTCGGTGCCTCCTTCGGCCCGGCCTCACGATAGAAGATATCCACGCCGTCGACGCCGACGGTATGATAGGTCGTCGCCGCCGAGATTGCGGGCGACGGCTGGGCTTGGGCGCCGCCGGCATCCAAGATTAGGGCAGCGGCTGCGAAAAGCGATTTATTGTCCATTCGAAGGCTCCTTTCACGTTGCAAGGTGCGCCCGGCGCGCGGATCTCGGCGGTGCGGCCCCCGCCCGTCGGGCTTGTACGGACAACCAGGCCCTGGCGTCGCATTGTTTGACTTGCATGAGCGAGCGGCCAATCATGTCCACCTCCCCCGGAACCGGCGCGAATGGTCGCGATCGGGGTTCCGGCGTTTGGAAGCGATCGAGGTTTCGAACACTGCCATGATCCCCGCCCTGATGCCGAACTACAACCGCGCCGACCTCGCTTTCGAGCGGGGCGAGGGTGCCTGGCTGTATACGGTCGACGGGCGACGATTCCTCGATTTCGGCGCGGGCATCGCCACGTCGTCGGTGGGGCACAACAACCCACATCTCGTGCAGGCGATCGCCGAGCAGGCGGCGCGGGTGATGCACGTGTCCAACCTGTATCGCATCCCGCAAGCCGAGCGGCTGGCGGCGCGGCTGGTCGAGCACACGTTCGCCGACAGCGTGTTCTTCTGCAATTCGGGCGCCGAGGCCAACGAGGGCATGATCAAGATCATGCGCCGGACCATGGCGCAGACCGGCCGGGCCGAGCGCTTCCGCATCATCTGCTTCGAGAACGCCTTTCACGGGCGCACGCTGGCCACCCTCGCGGCCACCGGCAACCCGCACTACCAGGAGGGTTTCGGCCCGCCGGTGGAAGGGTTCGACCATGTTCCGTTCAACAACATGAATGCGGTGCGCGACGCGATCGGCCCGGCCACGGCCGGCATCATCGTCGAGCCGGTGCAGGGCGAGGGCGGCGTGCGGCCCGCCGACATGCAGTTCCTGCGCGACTTGCGCGCCGCCTGCGACGAGTACGGCCTGTTGCTCGGCATGGACGAGGTGCAGTCCGGCATGGGCCGCACCGGCAAGCTGTTCGCCCACGAGTGGTCCGGCATCGCTCCCGACGTGATGTCGTCGGCCAAGGGGATCGGCGGCGGCTTTCCGCTCGGCGCGGTGCTGGCGAAGGAGGCGGCGGCCAAGGTCCTGGTTCCTGGCACGCACGGAACGACGTTCGGCGGCAATCCGCTCGCCTGCGCCGCCGGCAACGCGGTGCTCGACATCATCCTGGCGCCTGGTTTCCTCGAAGGCGTCGAGCGCAAGGGAGCGCGGCTGCGCGCCGGGCTCGAGGCGGTCGCGCGCGAGTGCCCGCAGGTGTTCGCCGAGGTGCGCGGCATGGGGCTGCTGCTCGGCCTGAAGTGCGCCATCCCGGTGGGTGAAGTGCAACCGGCCTGCGTCGCCGAAGGGCTGCTGGCGATCACCGCCGGGGACAACGTGCTGCGCCTCGCACCGCCGCTGGTGGTGACCGAGGCCGAGTGCGACGAGGCGGTGGACATGGTGCGTCGCGCGGCGCGGCGCGCGCAGCCGAGCGCCGCAAAAGTCGCCGCGAAGTGAGCGCGTCGCTTCGCCGGGGCGACGATGCCGCGCGCGACGTGGTGGTCGGCCCGCGACATTTCCTCGACCTGCGGGATTTCGACAGCGCCACCTTGCGGCACATGCTGGACATCGCCGCCCGGCTCAAGCGTGGGCGGGGCAGAAGCGCCCGTCCGCTCGCGGGCAAGACGCTTGCCCTGCTGTTCGAAAAGCCGAGTACGCGCACGCGGGTCAGCTTCGAGGTCGCCATGCGCCAACTCGGCGGCGACGTGATCGTGCTCTCGGCCAAGGACATGCAGCTCGGACGCGGCGAGACGGTGGCCGACACGGCCCGCGTCCTGTCGCGCTACGTCGACGCCATCATGATGCGCACCGACGGCGTGTCGAAGCTGCGGGAGATGGCCGAGCACGCGACGGTGCCGGTCATCAACGGCCTGACCGAGGCGTCGCACCCCTGCCAGCTGATGGCGGACGTGCTCACCTTCGAGGAGCATCGCGGCCCGGTTGCCGGGCAGGTGGTCGCCTGGTGCGGCGATGGGAATAATGTGGCGCGAAGCTGGATCGAGGCGGCGGCGCGGTTCGGCTTCACCTTGCGCCTCGCCTGCCCCGAGGCACTGCGCCCCGGTGAGGACATCCTGGCCTGGGCGCGGGCGGAGGGCGCCGCGATCGAGGTGACGACCGATCCCGCCGCGGCGGTTGCCGGAGCGCGCTGCGTGATCGCCGATACCTGGGTCAGCATGGCCGACGACCCTGGCCAAAGCCGCCACAACCTGCTCGCCCCTTATCAGGTGAATGCCGCGCTGATGGGGCATGCCGCGCCGGACGCGATCTTCATGCATTGCTTGCCGGCGCACCGGGGCGAGGAGGTCACGGCCGAGGTGATCGACGGGCCGCGATCCGTGGTGTTCGACGAGGCGGAGAACCGCTTGCACGCGCAGAAGGGCGTGCTCGCCTGGACCTTGGGGGCGGCCCGCTAGCTATCAGGCGCAACAAGCGGCCCGGCCCAGCGTTGCGGCCGCGATGCCCCTTGCCCTTCACGCCGGCCTCATCGTCATCGCTACCTTGCTGCTGACCATGTCGACGTACGCCGCGCCCCTGCAACTTCGGGATTCCTGGCCCGACGCGGATGGTCCGCGTATCCGGGGGGAACAGGTCACGTTCGGCAGCAGCGACCCATTCGCGCCGTCCGATGTCGGCCACGCGCCCATGCGCACCGTGGGCGGCCTGCTTTTCCTGCCGCCGAACGCGCGCCCGGACCACGCCACCCCCGCCGTGGTGATGCTGCACGGTTCCGCCGGCCTGATCGCCGACCGCGCGCGATACGGGCCGCAGCTCGCGGCGATGGGGGTTGCCGTGCTGCTGGTCGAGACCTACGACAGCCGCCACGATCTCGCGGTCGGCTTCATCGATCGCGTGCTGAATATCACCGAGACGATGTTCGTCGCCGACGCCTATGGCGGGCTGCGCTATCTGGCGAGCCGGCCGGAGATCGACGCGCGACGCGTCGTGCTGGCCGGGTTCTCCTACGGCGGCATGGCGACCACCTACGCCATGTACGCGCAGATGGCCGACAAGCTGGCCCCGGCCGGACCGCGCTTCGCCGGGCACGTCGCCTACTACGCGCCATGCATCGCCCGCTTCGCCGATAGCCGGACCACCGGCGCGCCGTTGCTGATGCTGTACGGCGGGCAGGACGAGCTGATGCGTACGCCGCGCTGCGAGCAGATCGCCGACGACCTGCGGCGTGGCGGCAGCCAGGTGCAGGTCGTCGTCTATCCCGACGCGGTGCACCAATGGGATGGCGGGATGCCACGCGGGTTGATCGGCCGCCAGCTTGCCGACTGCCGCTTCCGCGTGGAACGCGACGGCACGGTGCGGGATGAAAACACGTATCTGCCGATGTCGGGGCCGTTCATGCGCAAGGTCATCCTGGGCTTGTGCACGGGCAGCCGGCCGTATCCAATCGGTCGCGACGATGCGGTGCGCGCGCGGTCCAACCGCGATTTCGGCGGTTTCCTCGCGCGCGTGTTCGGGGCGCCGTCGGCGCCGTGACCAGCCGGCCGGACCCGCTTCACCTGAACTGCGGGATCACGCGCTCGCAGAGCAGCCGGAGCGAGTGCATCACCCGTTCGTTCGGGATCGCGCGGCCGCAGTTGAGCTCCGCGAGGATGCCGTTCAAGCCCAGCTCGGCCTGCAGCATCCGCAGCTTGTCGGCGACCATCTCCGGCGTGCCGATGATCACCTTGTCGCGCAGCGTGTCGTCATAGGTGATGGTCTGCAGCGCCTCGCCGCGCTCGGCGCGTCGCTCCACGGCGCGGGCGCCCGACAGGGTGGCGCTCTCGGCGAGCTGCCCGCCGAGCCAGCGATAGAACGACATGATGCTCTGCTCGGGCTCGTCGCGGGCGCGCCGCTCGGTGTCGGCGACGTAGACCGGAACGCGCAGGTAGACCTGTCCCTCGCCGGGGTGACCGGCCTCGCGCCAGGCTTGGCGATACTCGGCGATCAGCGGCCCGAGCTCGCGCAAGGTGCCGAGCCGGACGGCGCAGAAGATCGGCAGGCCGAGCGCGCCGTTGGCCGGGAAGGTGTCGGGGCTGGTGGCGGCGACCCGGATCTCCGGGTGCGGCTGCTGGAACGGCTTCGGTACCAGGCACACGTTCCGGAAGCTGTGGAAGCGGCCCTCGAACGTGAAGCGCGGCTGCGTCCAGGCCAGCTTTATGATCTCCAAGGTTTCGGCGAACCGCTCGCGGCTTTCGGCGTAGGGCACCCCATATGCCTCGTAGGTGCGCGGAAAACCGCTGCGTCCCACGCCGAAGATCAGCCGGCCCTGGCTTATATGATCGACCGTGGCCGCTTCCTCGGCGAGCCGGAGCGGGTGGCAAAGCGGCAGCACCTGCACCGCCGGTCCGATCTTGATGCGCTTGGTGCGGGCCGCGATCGCCGCCGCGATGGTGAGCGGGGACGCTAGGACGGATTGCCCGGGTGCAACGTGCAGTTCGGCAAGCCACATGACGTCGAGGCCCCAGGCCTCGGCCGCATCGATCTGGGCGAAGGACTCGGCAAAGGCGCCCACCTCGGTCTGACCGGGCGGACACTGAAACTCGTGGAAGACGCCGAACTCCATCCCGAGCCCTCCGACAACTAGCTGATGGTGCGCTCCGGCCGCGGTGCGTTCAATGGCCCGGACGAACGGGCGGAAGACAGGTGAGAAATGCTGGACTGGGATGAACTGCGCACCTTCCTGGCGATCGCCCGCAGCCACACGCTGTCGGGCGCGGCCCGCGACCTCGGCGTGCGGCAGTCGACGATGAGCCGCCGGCTGGACGCGCTGGAGGTCCACGCCGGGGTGCGCCTGTTGCAGAAAACGCCGACCGGCTACCTGCTCACCCACGCGGGCGAGATCGCGCTCGCGCACGTGGAGCGCATGGAGCAGGAAGCGCTCGCCGTCGAGTTGACCGTGGCCGGCCACGATGAGCGGTTGGACGGCCTGGTGCGGCTGACAACGATAGGCGCGCTCGCCACCAGCCTGCTGCCGCCGGTGTTGGCCGCATTCCGTGCACGCTATCCCGGCATCACCGTGGAGGTCGTCACTGAAAGTCGGGTGCTCAGCCTGGCGCGGCGCGAAGCGGACCTGTCCCTCTGGCCCGAACGGCCGATGGGCAACGAACTGATTGCCCGGAAAGTGTCTGATATTCCGTACAGTCTTTATGCAAGTCCGGACTATCTGGCGAGGAACGGGGCGCCGGATCTCACGGCCGGGGCACCGGGACACGACGTCATCCTTCGGCAGGAGGTCGACCGAAACTACCCCGATATGGTCTGGATGGCCTCGCTGACCGGTCGGGCGAGCGTCGCCCTACGAACCGGCAATACCGACCTGCAGCTTGCCGCCGCGGAGGCGGGCATTGGGCTTGTCGCCTTGCCCGATCAGCTTGCGGCCGATCGGGCGGTGAGGCGTCTGCCCGTTGCCGGCCCGAAGCCGCGCCGGGAACTCTGGCTTGCTGTGCACCACGACACGCGTCGCGTGCCGCGGATTAGTGCCCTGATGGACGCGCTGGTGAACGGCTTTCGCGTCAGAACCCCCGCGCCACAGCGGGCTGAAGCCTCGTAGGAACGTGGGCTCGGTGGCTGCTTGAGGCGGCACGTCTCAAGTCCGCTGAGTCGTCCGGGCGCGATTGATCACTGTGGTCGCAAGGTAGTGCGGGCATGCCATAGTGCCGAGCTCGGCACTCGGCCGAACCAGGTCGTGCGTGCCCGGCTGCTGGACAGATAAGGCGCAGGATGGGGCGGACAGTCCTCATTGGCGACCTCGTCCTGAGGTGCTCTCCGAGGAGAAACGGTCAAAAGCCTGTTAAGGTTGTGATTGCTCCCGCTTCGTTGAACGCGGGATAGCGGCGCGCTATGTGCGCTCGCGCATGGACACGATCGGCGTCGACCCGCTCCCCAAAGGACCGTTGCCTGCCTATCGCGCCCTGGTGGCAACCGGCGAACTGGTGGCAGACCCGGCGCAGGCGCTCGCCGCTCAGCGTTTGCAGGACCTTTGGGTCAAGTTGCGCGGCTATGATCCACCGCCGCGACCCGCGCAGAGCGGGTTCCTGTCGCGATTGCTGCGCCTCAAGCCGACCGAGGAAGCGGGCGAGGACCGGCCGAACGGTTTGTATCTCGTAGGCGAGGTCGGGCGCGGGAAGTCGATGCTGATGGATTTGTTCTTCGCCTCCGCCGACGTGACCCGCAAGCGGCGCATCCACTTCCATCGCTTCATGCAGGACGTTCACGCGCGCATTCACGCCTGGAAGCGCGCCGACCCCGACGGCGACGACCCGATCCCACCTCTGGCGGACGCGATCGCGGCGGAAGCCGCTCTGCTCTGCTTCGACGAGTTCCAGGTGAACGACATCGCCGACGCGATGATCCTGGGCCGACTGTTCCAGGCGCTGTTCGATCGTTCGGTGGTGGTGGTGGCGACATCGAACACGCGGCCGGACGATCTGTTCAAGGGTCAGCCGGGACGAGATGCGTTCCTGCCGTTCATCGCCCTCATCAAGCAGCGCCTCGACGTGCTGATGCTGGAAGCGGGGCGCGATTTCCGCCGGGCGCGGTTGCGCGGAATGCCGACCTGGCACGTGCCCGCCGACGGGCGGGCCGAGCGTGCGCTCGACGGCGCTTTCGCGGCGCTGACCGGGGGCGCGGCAGCGAGCCCGGCGCGGCTGACGGTCATGGGCCGCACGCTGGCAGTCCCGCTCGCCGCCGAAGGCGTCGCCCGCTTCGATTTCCAGGCACTCTGCGGCCAGCCGCTCGGCGCCGGCGACTACCTGGCACTGGCGACGCATTTCCACGCCCTGATCGTGGACGACATCCCGCGTCTCTCGCCGGACAATTTCGACGTGGCGCGCCGCTTCATAGTGCTGATCGATGCGTTGTATGATCACCGGGTCAAGCTGCTCGTCTCGGCGGCGGCGCAACCGGATGAGCTGTATCAGAGCGGCGAGAACGCCCGGATGTTCGAGCGGACCGCCTCGCGGCTGGAGGAGATGCAGAGCGAGGCTTGGCTGGCGCTCTCGCACCTGACGTGAGGGCTCCTGCCTTGCCGCACTCCCGCAAACCGGGTTACCTACCGACGGCTCCCAAGCGGCCGGACGCCTGGCGAGTTGCGTCGCTCTCCCCGTCCGGCAAGGAACCCTCATGGCCCGCAACAAAGTCGCCCTGATCGGCGCCGGCAACATCGGCGGCACGCTCGCGCACCTCGTCGGGCTGAAGGAGTTGGGTGACGTCGTGCTGTTCGACGTGTTCGGCGGCATCGCCGCCGGCAAGGCGCTCGACCTGATGCAGTCGGGGCCGGTCGAGGGCTTCGACGCGCTGATGACCGGCGGCTCCGATTACGCGGCGATCGCGGGCTCGGACGTGGTGATCGTGACCGCGGGCTTCCCGCGCACGCCGGGCATGTCGCGCGACGACCTGATCGGCAAGAACGCGGGCGTGATTGCCGAGGTCGCGAGCGGGATCAAGACGCATTGCCCGGAGGCGTTCGTTATCGTCATCACCAACCCGCTCGATGCAATGGTTTGGGTGATGCAGCAGAAATCCGGTCTGCCCGCCAACAAGGTGGTGGGCATGGCGGGCGTGCTCGACAGTTCGCGCTTCCGCCTGTTCCTAGCGCACGAGTTCAAGGTGTCGGTGGAGGACGTGACGGCCTTCGTGCTCGGCGGCCACGGCGACAGCATGGTGCCGCTTACCCGCTACTCGACGGTGGCCGGCATTCCGGTGCCCGATCTCGTGAAGATGGGCTGGACCACGCAGGACAAGATCGACGCGATCGTCGCGCGCACTGCCAACGGCGGCGGCGAGATCGTCAAGCTGCTGGAGCGCGGCAGCGCGTACTACGCCCCGGCCGCCTCCGCCATCGCGATGGCGGAGAGCTATCTCCGCGACAAGAAGCGCGTGCTGCCGTGTGCGGCGATGCTGAACGGGCAGTATGGCGTGAAAAATCTCTACGTCGGCGTGCCGGTGGTGATCGGCGCCGGGGGCGTCGAGCGGATCGTCGAGATCGAGCTGGATGCGACGGAAAAAGCCGCGTTCGACAAGTCCTGCGCGGCGGTCCAGGAGTTGATCGACGCGTCGCGAAAGCTGGTGGGCTGAGATGAGCGACACGCCGGAGACGCCCGATCTTGCGCCCATCGGGAGCCAGCTTGCTCGTCTCATCAACGAGGTCGGCACGCTGCGAGACGACATGAACGTCATTGCGGCCATCGTGCGCCGGATGGACAACGGACAAGCGCGCATCCTGGATGAAGTCCGCCCGATGCACGCGCAGCACAACCGGATCGGCAGTCGCGTGCGCGCGCTTGAGGAAAAAGCGTCGTGAACATTCACGAGTATCAAGCGAAAGAGCTGCTGAAGAAATATGGCGTCGCGGTGCTTGACGGACACGTCGCCTGGACGCCGGAGGAGGCGGAGGCTGCGAGCCGCAAGCTGCCTGGCCCGGTCTTCGTCGTGAAGTCGCAGATCCATGCCGGCGGGCGCGGCGCGGGGCGCTTCGCCGACGATCCCGCGGGCAAGGGCGGCGTGCGGCTGGCGAAATCGCCCGAGGAGGCGCGCGACGCAGCGGCGGCGATGATCGGCCACACGCTGATCACCAAGCAGACCGGAGCGGCCGGCCGCCGGGTCAACCGCGTTTACGTGGAGGCCGGCTGCGACATCAAGCGCGAGCTCTACCTTTCGCTGCTGGTCGACCGGGCAGTTTCGCGCGTCACCATCATGGCCTCCAGCGAAGGCGGGATGGAGATCGAGGAGGTCGCGGAAAATCATCCCGAGAGGATCCTGCGGGTCTCGGTCGATCCGGCGGCCGGCGTGTCGGGTTTCCACGCGCGCAAGCTCGCTTTCGGCCTCGGCCTCGAAGGCAGGCAGATCGGCGCGTTCACCCGGTTCGTGCTCGCCATGTATCAGGCGTTCATCGCGCTCGACTGCGCCATCGTCGAGATCAACCCGCTGGTGGTGACAGGCGCCGGCGACATCGTTGCACTCGATGCGAAGGTGAGCTTCGACGACAACGCGCTGTATCGGCATCCCGAGCTCGAGAAATTGCGCGACGAGGCCGAGGAGGATCCGAAGGAGCTCGAAGCCGCCAAGCACGCGCTCAACTACGTGGCCCTGGACGGCACGATCGGCTGCATGGTGAACGGCGCCGGCCTCGCGATGGCGACGATGGACATCATCAAGCTGTACGGCGCGGCGCCGGCCAACTTCCTCGATGTCGGCGGCGGTGCCACCAAGGAACGGGTAACGGCGGCGTTCAAGATCATCCTGTCGGACCCGAACGTCGAGGGCATCCTGGTCAACATCTTCGGCGGCATCATGCGCTGCGACGTGATCGCCGAGGGCGTGGTCGCCGCGGCGCGCGAGGTCTCGCTCAGCGTGCCGCTGGTGGTGCGCCTGGAGGGCACCAACGTGGCGCTCGGCAAGGAGATCATGGCCAAGTCGGGCCTGCCGATCATCTCCGCCGACAACCTCGCCGACGCGGCCGAGAAAGTCGTCAAGGCCGTGCGGGAGGCCGCCTGACATGGCGATACTGGTCGATGCCGACACTCGCGTCATCACGCAGGGCTTCACCGGCGCGCAAGGCACGTTTCATTCCGAGCAGGCGATCGCCTACGGCACTAAGGTGATGGGCGGCGTGACGCCGGGCAAGGGCGGCACCATGCATCTGGATCTGCCGGTGTTCGACACCGTGGCCGAGGCGCGCGCGGCGACCGGGGCGACCGCGAGTGCGGTCTACGTCCCTCCCGCGTTCGCCGCCGACGCCATCCTGGAAGCGATCGATGCGGAGATCCCGCTCATCGTCTGCATCACCGAGGGCATCCCGGTGCTCGACATGGTGCGCGTCAAGCGGGCGCTGTCGGGCTCCAGATCGCGGCTGATCGGGCCGAACTGCCCGGGCGTGATCACGCCCGATGCGTGCAAGATCGGCATCATGCCGGGGCACATCCACCGGCGCGGCAGTGTCGGGATCGTCTCGCGGTCGGGCACGCTCACCTACGAGGCGGTGGCGCAGACTACGGCCGCGGGCCTCGGGCAGAGCTCCTGCGCCGGGATCGGCGGCGACCCGGTGAAGGGGACCGACTTCATCGAGATCCTGGAGATGTTCCTGGCCGACCCCGAGACCAAGCAGATCATCATGATCGGCGAGATCGGCGGGCAGAGCGAGATCGACGCAGCCGAGTTCCTGGCCAGCAGCCGCGTCAAGAAGCCGACGGTGGGGTTCATCGCCGGCGCCACCGCGCCGCCGGGCCGCCGGATGGGTCATGCGGGCGCCGTGATCAGCGGCGGCAAGGACACCGCGGCGGCCAAGGTGGAGGCGATGCGCTCGGCGGGCGTTCACGTGGCGGACAGTCCGGCGGCGCTCGGGAGCACGATGGTAAGGGCGCTGCGGGGCTGATAGCCCGCGATCCCTCCTCCCGGCCTCCTCCCGCAAGGGGAGGAGGAGAAGCAAGCCCCCTCCCCTTGCGGGAGGGGGTTGGGGGAGGGTTGGACATGCACCCCCGGCAACCCAGCGGCGTTTGTCACGTCCTCACCTGCGGGCGCGAGAGCACCCATCTGAGCGAAGTCTTCCGAGATAGAGAGGGATTTCATGGCGGGCGTCGATGTTCTTGCGACGGCTTTCAACGGCGGCAACGCGGCGTTCATCGCCGACATGTACGCGCGCTGGATCGCCGACCCGGCCTCGGTCGACGAGAGCTTCGCGGAACTGTTCTCCGCGCTGAATGATGAATCCCGCGCCGTTCTGACCGATGCGGTCGGCGCATCCTGGGCGCCTCGCCATTTCGCCCTCGAGCCGGAAACCGTCTCGCGCCCGAGTGCCGCGCCGAGCGCCCCAGCCCCCGCCGCCTCGCTCGACAGCATCCGCGACTCGATTCGCGCACTCATGCTGGTGCGCGTCTACCGCGTCCGCGGCCATCTCGAAGCGAAGCTCGACCCGCTCGGTTTGCAAGTTCCGAAGCCGCATCCCGAACTCGACCCGCGGACCTACGGCTTCACCGAAGCCGACATGGACCGGCCGATTTTCATCGACAACGTGCTCGGCCGCGAGTCCGCGACGATGCGCGAGATCATCGAGGTGCTGCGGCAAACCTACTGCGGCCCGCTCGGCGTCGAGTTCATGCACATCCAGGATCCCGACCAGAAAGCCTGGATCCAGCGCCGGGTCGAGGGCGCGCCCTGGTTGACGCAGTTCGGCGCGGGCGAGAAGGAGACGATCCTCCGGCAACTGACCGATGCGGAGGCGTTCGAGGCGTTCTGCCAACGTCGCTACGTGACGACCAAGCGGTTCGGGCTGGAAGGCGGCGAGATCACCATCCCCGCCCTGCACGCGATCATTGGCGTGGCGGTGGACGGCGGCGTCCAGGAAGTGGTGATCGGCATGCCGCATCGCGGCCGACTCAGCACGCTGGTCAACATCGTCAAGAAGCCGCTGACCGCGGTGTTCAGCGAGTTCGCCGGCGCCAGCTTCAAGCCCGACGACGTGCAGGGGTCGGGCGACGTCAAGTATCACCTCGGCACCTCGACCGACCTCGAGATCGGCGGGCGGCGCGTGCATCTCTCGCTGCAGCCCAACCCGTCGCATCTCGAAGCCGTCGATCCCGTCGTCGCGGGCAAGGTGCGCGCGCGCCAGGATATGGCCGGCGACACCAAGGGGCGCCGCTCCGTGCTCGGCATCCTGATGCACGGCGACGCGGCATTCGCTGGCCAAGGGCTGGTCTACGAGACGTTGGCGATGAGCCAGCTCATCGGCTACCGCACCGGCGGCACCGTGCACGTCGTGGTCAACAACCAGATCGGCTTCACCACGGTGCCGGCGCACGCCTACTCCGGCCTCTATTGCACCGACGTTGCGAAATCGATCCAGGCGCCGATCCTGCACGTCAACGGCGACAACGCGGAAGCAGTGGTCTTCGCGTCCCGCATGGCCGCGGATTACCGGATGCAGTTCGGCAGCGACATCGTGCTCGATATCGTCTGCTATCGCCGGCACGGTCACAACGAAACCGACGAGCCGGCCTTCACCCAGCCCATCATGTATCGCGCGATCGACGCGCTGAAGACCACGCGGCAACTCTACGCCGAGTCGCTGGCCGCCGAGGGCGCGGTGCCGGCCGAACGGTTGAAGGCGATTCTCGACGAGGCGAACGCGACCCTGGAAGCCGCGTACCAGGCGGCCCAGGGGTATCGCCCAAACAAGGCGGACTGGCTGGAAGGTCACTGGTCCGGCATGAAGGAGGCGGAACAGCAGACCGAGCACTCCGAACAGGATACCGCCGTCGACACAGACACCTTGAAGCGAGTGGGCGCCGCGTTGTCGACGGTGCCCGAGGGCTTCCGGCTGAACTCCAAGATCGCGCGCCAGCTCGACGCCAAGCGCGCGATGATCGAGACGGGGCAGGGCATCGACTGGGCCACCGGCGAGGCGCTCGCCTTCGGCTCTCTGTTGCTGGAAGGCCATCGCGTGCGGCTGTCGGGCGAGGACACGCAGCGCGGCACGTTTAGCCAACGCCATGCCGTGCTGATCGACCAGGCCGACCAGAACGAGTACGTGCCGCTGAACAACATCGCCTCCGGTCAGGCGCGGATCGACGTCTACAATTCGCTGCTGTCCGAGGTGGGCGTGCTCGGCTTCGAGTACGGCTACTCGGTGGCCGATCCGCACACCTTGGTGCTGTGGGAGGCGCAGTTCGGCGATTTTGCCAACGGCGCGCAGGCGATCATCGACCAGTTCATCGCCAGCGGGGAGACCAAGTGGCTGCGCATGTCCGGGCTCACCTTGCTGCTGCCGCACGGCTACGAGGGGCAGGGGCCTGAGCATTCCTCGGCGCGGTTGGAGCGTTATCTGCAGATGTGCGCCGAGCGGAACATGGCGGTGTGCAACCTCACCACCCCCGCCAACTACTTCCACAAGCTGCGCCGGCAGCTGAAACGAAACTTCCGCAAGCCGCTCGTGCTGATGACGCCGAAATCGCTGCTGCGCCACAAGCTCGCCGTCTCGCCGCTGACGGATTGCGCCGAAGGCAGCACGTTCCGTTTCGTCATCCCGGAGATCGACGCGATCGCGTCACCCGATCAGGTTCGTCGCGTCGTGCTGTGCAGCGGCAAGGTGTACTACGACCTGCTGCAACGCCGGCGCGAGGTGGGCGCCAACGACGTCGCGATCATGCGCGTCGAGCAGCTGTTCCCGTTCCCGGTCAAGACGCTGACCCGCGAGCTGGCGGCGTTCCGCAACGCCGATCTCGTCTGGTGCCAGGAGGAGCCGGAGAACATGGGCGCCTGGACCTTCGTCGACCGCAAGATCGAGCGCGTGCTGTCGGGGATCGACATCGCCGCCAAGCGGCCCGTCTATGCCGGCCGCGCCGAGGCGGCGAGTCCTGCCACCGGGCTTGCCAAGACGCACGCGGCGGAGCAGGCCGCGTTGGTCAACGCCGCTCTCGGCATCTGAGACGACAGGAGACGCGGCGCGATGGCGACCGAGATCATGGTGCCCACCTTGGGCGAGAGCGTGACCACCGCCACCGTCGCGCGCTGGATGAAGCAGACCGGCGAGGCCGTCGCCGCCGACGAGCCGCTGGTCGAGCTCGAGACGGACAAGGTGACGGTCGAGGTGAACGCGCCGGCCGCCGGCGTGATGGGCGCGATCAGCGCGGGCGAGGGCGCCGAGGTCGAGGTGGGCGCGGTGCTGGGGACGATCGAGGCCGGCCAGGCGACCGCGCCGGCGTCGCCGAAGCCCGCGACCCCGGCCTCGTCCTCTACGCCGGCCAAGCCGGTGGAGGTCGTGGCTGCCGACCCGGCGCCCGCGCAAGCCCCCCCGGCGCCGACGCAACCCGCGCAGGCGCGCGCCCCGTCGGGGGTGAACCCGCCGCCGACGCCGCGCGGCCCGGTCTCGCGCCCAGCCACGCCGCCGGCCGACGTCGCGGCGCAAGGGGCGGCGCAGATCGGTTCGGAATCGCATGAGCCGTTTCCGTCGGCGGCGAAGATCATGGCCGAGCAACAGGTCTCGCCGGCGCAGATCGGGGCGGGCAGCGGCAAGGACGGCCGGATCACCAAGGGCGACGTGCTCGCCTTCGTCGCGCGGCCGGCGCCGGTCGTGGCGCCAGCACCGGCCCCCGCGCCCCGCCCCGCCCCCCCGGCGGCCGATGCGCCGCGCGAGGAGCGCGTGAAGATGACGCGCCTGCGCCGCACTATCGCGGCGCGGCTGAAGGAGGCGCAGAACACCGCGGCGATGCTCACCACCTTCAACGAGGTGGACATGAGCGCCGTCATGGCGCTGCGGTCCGAGTATCGCGACGCGTTCGAGAAGAAGCACAAGGGTGTGCGCCTCGGCTTCATGTCGTTTTTCGTGAAGGCCTGCGTCGCCGCGCTGAAAGCGTTCCCGGCGGTGAATGCCGAGATCGACGGCGACGAGATCGTCTACAAGAACTTCGTCCACATGGGGATCGCCATCGGCGGCCCGAGCGGGCTCGTGGTGCCGGTGATCCGCGACGCCGACCGCATGGGCTTCGCCGAGATCGAGGCGGCGATCGCGGCGTTCGGCCGCCGCGCCCGCGACGGGCAGCTCAAGCTCGAGGAACTCACCGGCGGCACGTTCAGCATCACCAACGGCGGCATCTACGGTTCCCTGATGTCGACGCCGATCCTGAACCCGCCGCAGTCGGGCATCCTTGGCATGCACAAGATCCAGGACCGCCCGATGGTGGTCGGCGGCAAGATCGAGGTGCGGCCGATGATGTATCTGGCCGTCTCGTACGACCACCGGATCGTGGACGGCAAGGAAGCCGTGTCGTTCCTGGTGGCCGTCAAGGAAGCCGTCGAGGATCCGCGACGGCTGTTGCTGGATCTGTGACCCGCCGGTCCGCCGCACCCCCAGGAGATCCGCGCCGCGATGTCTGACGCTTTCGACGTGATCATCATCGGTGCCGGACCGGGCGGCTACGTGTGCGCGCTGCGGGCGGCGCAGCTCGGTCTCAAGGTCGGCTGCGTCGAGAAGCGCGCCACGCTCGGCGGCACCTGCCTCAACATCGGCTGCATCCCGTCGAAGGCGTTGCTGCAATCGTCGGAGAATTACACCGCCGCGATCCACCAGTTCGCCGAGCACGGTGTCGAGGTGGGCGACGTCAAGCTGGATCTCGCGCGCATGATGGCGCGCAAGGGCGAGGTGGTGACGGCGAACGTGAAGGGCGTCGAGTTCCTGTTCCGCAAGAACAAGGTGACCTGGCTGAAGGGCACCGGCCGCATCGCCGCACCCGGCCGGGTCGAGGTCGACGGCACGGCGTACGAGACGAAGAGCATCGTGGTCGCGACGGGGAGCGAGAGCATGCCGCTCCCCGGGATCGACGTCGACGAGAAGCAGGTCGTCACCTCGACGGGCGGGCTCGAGCTCGACCGCGTGCCCGGCCACCTCGCGGTGATCGGCGGCGGCTATATCGGGCTCGAGCTCGGCAGCGTCTGGCGCCGGCTCGGCGCGGAGGTGACGGTCATCGAGTTCCTCGACCGGCTGGTGCCCAGCATGGACGCCGAGATCGCCCGCGCGTTCGAGCGGGTGCTCGGCAAGCAGGGCATCAAGTTCCGCCTCGGCACCAAGGTGACGGCGGCGCGACGCGGCAACGACGGGGTCACGCTCACCGTCGAGCCGGCGAAAGGCGGAGAGGCGGAGGAAATCAAGGCCGACGTCGTGCTGCTGGCGATCGGCCGGCGGGCCTGGACCGACGGGCTCGGGCTCGCCGAGGCGGGGGTCGAGACCGACGAGCGCGGCCGGGTGCGCACGGACGGGCATTACGCGACCAACGTTGCCGGCATCTACGCCATCGGCGACGTGACCGCCGGCCCGATGCTCGCGCACAAGGCGGAGGAGGAGGGGATCGCGCTGGCCGAGATCCTCGCCGGGCAAGCCGGGCATGTGAACTACGGCGCGATTCCCGGCGTGGTCTACACGTGGCCCGAGGTCGCCTCGGTCGGCAAGACCGAGGACGAGCTGAAGGCGGAGGGCGTGGCCTACAACGTGGGCAAGTTCCCGTTCACCGCCAACGCCCGCGCCCGGGCGATGGGCGACACGGACGGCTTCGTGAAGATCCTGGCCGACAAGGCGACCGACCGGGTGCTGGGGGCGCACATCATCGGCCCGGACGCCGGAACGTTGATCGCGGAGCTGGTGACGGCGATGGAGTTCGGCGCGTCCGCCGAGGACATCGCACGGACGTGCCACGCGCATCCGAGCCTCAACGAGGCGGTGAAGGAGGCGGCCCTCGCGGTTGACGGGCGCGCGATCCATATCTGAGCCATGCGACCGCTTGCGCTGACCATGGGAGACCCGGCCGGCATCGGCGGCGAGATCGCCGCCAAGGCGTGGCGGGTTCTGCGCGGCAGCGGCCCCGTGTTCTTCGCGATCGACGACCCCGACCGGCTTGCCGCGCTCGGCGTTCCGGTGCGGATCATCGACCGGCCGGAGCAGGCCGGCGACGTGTTCGGCTCCGATCTGCCGGTGCTGCCGCTGCCGCTGCCCGCGCCCGCGTCGCCCGGACGCCCCGACCCGGTGAACGCGCCCGCCGTGGTCGGCAGCATCGAGCAGGCGGTCACGCTCGCGCTCGGCGGCGTCGCGGGCGGCATCGTGACCAATCCGATCAACAAGGCGGCGCTGTATGCGGCCGGGTTCCGGCATCCGGGCCACACCGAGTTCCTGGCGGAACTGACCGGCGTCCTGGGGCAGGAGGTGATGATGCTCGCTTCGCCGATGCTCCGCGTGGTGCCGGTGAGCGTGCATGTCTCGCTGCGCCATGCGGTCGCGACGTTGAGCACCGCGGCGATTGTCCGCGTGGGACGCACCACGGACGCGGCGCTGCGGCGGGATTTCGGCATCGCGGCGCCGAGGCTGGCCGTGGCCGGGCTCAATCCTCATGCCGGGGAAGGCGGCGCGCTCGGCGACGAGGACGGCGCGATGGTGGCGCCTGCCGTCGCGCAACTGCGCGCGGCCGGGATTGACGCAACCGGCCCCTGGCCGCCGGACACCATGTTCACCCCGTCTGCCCGCGCGTGCTACGACGCGGCGCTCTGCATGTATCACGACCAGGCACTGATCCCGCTCAAGACGCTCGACATGGAGGGCGGCGTGAACGTGACGCTCGGCCTGCCGATCGTGCGCACGTCGCCCGATCAAGGCACGGCCTACGACATCGCGGGCACGGGCGTGGCCAGCCCGGCGAGCCTGATCGCCGCCTTGCGGCTCGGGGCGCAACTGGCCGGCCGCCGCGTCGCCGCAAGGGAGCGCGCTGCATGACCTCGCTTCGGCTTGGCGTGAACCTCGATCACGTCGCGACCGTCCGCAACGCGCGGGGCGGCATGCACCCCGACCCGCTGGAGGCCGCGCGCGTCGCCGTCGCGGCGGGGGCCGACGGGATCACCATCCATCTGCGCGAGGACCGCCGCCACATCCGCGACGCCGACGTAGACCGCATCCGCGCCGCGATCGCCATCCCGCTCAACCTCGAGATGGCCGCGACCGCCGAGATGGTTGAGATTGCCCGCCGGGTGCGCCCGCACGCGAGCTGCCTGGTGCCGGAGCGCCGGCAGGAGGTCACCACCGAGGGCGGCCTCGACGTGGCGGGTCAGCAGGAGGCGCTGCGGCCCGTGGTGGCGGCGCTCAAGCAAGCCGGCATCCGGGTCTCGCTGTTCATCGACCCCGATCCGGCGCAGCTCCACGCCGCCGCCGCGATCGGCGCGCCGGTGGTGGAGCTGCACACCGGCGCCTACGCGGAGGGCAAGCCGGGGGAGTTGGAACGGCTGCGCGCCGCGGCGGCGCTGACCGCCGCGCTCGGCCTGGAATGCCATGCCGGGCACGGGCTGACCTTCGATAATGTCGGGCCGATCGCGGCCTTGCCAGAAGTGATGGAGCTCAACATCGGGCATTTCCTGATCGGCGAGGCGATCATCGGCGGCGGCCTCGCGGGCGCGATCCGGGAGATGAAGCGACGGATGCTGGAGGTGCGGCCGGCGATGTAGCGCGGCGGGCGCAACCCTCCGCCGTGTCTCCGCCGACGCGGCGGGTTACGCCTTCGGCTCACCCGCCCTACGCGTGCTGACGGGCTCGCTCGCGAGGGCGTGCGCGTGCGGTGTCCGCACCCTGGTTCCGTCCGCGCGTTTGCGTCGGGAACGGGACAGGATGATTGCCATGACCAATACTCTGCGATCCGGCAGTTCTCCTGGAAAAGGACAGCTCGGGCCGATCGGCCTCGGCATGGTGGCGGGGCTGGCGAGCGCGGCCGGCCTGCTGCTCGGCCGCAAGGTCGCCACGACGGCGCGCATCGGCGGCGGCCATCCGCTCAAGCACAGGATGCTCGACACCGCCTCGGGCATGCTGCAGCGCAAGTACCCCATCGAGGCGATGAGCACCTACCTGAACGGCTTCCACTTCTACGCCGACGACATGGGGCGGCAGGTCGAGGCTTCGCATTTCTGCATCCACCTGCGGCACGACCTGCATCAATGCGTGATCTTCGAGGCCAACCGCCCGGACGCTCGGCTCATCGGCATCGAGTACATCATCAGCGAGGCGCGGTTCCGCGTGCTGCCGGAGGACGAGAAACGGCTGTGGCACAGCCACCATTACGAGGTGAAGTCGGGCCTCCTTGTCACCCCCGGCATCCCCGAGCTGGCGGAGCGGGCGTATTTCCAGGACCTCGTGACGACCTACGGCAAGACGTTCCATACCTGGCAGATCGACCGGGATGATTTCCCGTACGGCGTGCCGCAACTGATGATGGGCTTCACCGAGGACGGCCAGGCGGACCCCGCGCTGGTCGCGGCGCGCGACCAGCGGCTCGGCATCTCGTCGCAGGAGCGCCGGCACCAGCGCGCCGCGATCCCGATGCCGGAAGTCGCGCCGGGCGCCAATGCCTGGACCGATGGGCGAACCGTGCAGACCCGGCTTGAGGAGATGCTGTTTCCGCCGCGTTGAAACGGCGCGCCGGGAAGGATCGGCGCGACGATGTAGGGCGGAGGGCGTAGGCCTCCGCCATGTTTCCGCCGAAGCGGCGGGTTACGCCTTCGGCTCACCCGCCCTACGCGCTCAGTGGCGCAACTCAATCACACTGCTCGGGGTCGGCCGTAAGTTTGGACGCTGATTGCCGGGGTCATCAGCGGCCAAGCAGCGGAACAAGAAAGTGTTCTCCTGCGGAGTAAAACCGCGAATGCCTTGGTTCTGGATGCCGTCCGGCATCATCTCCTTGCCGAAGCCGGCACAGTAGGCACTCGCTTTCTGTGCGCTGCGGGCGATCAAATCTGCCGAGCTGGTAAATCCGCCCCGAGCATCGGTGCTAACCATGAAGGTATCCCGTCCCATCGGGGTCACTTCACCTGTGTTGACGCAACCGGCGAGAGCCAGCAATAGACCAAGCCTAAGTGCTTTCACTCGTGCCGTCCCTCAGTCGAAGGCGTCCGCTTGACCGTCGCATTGTCGGATCCAGGAGTTCCGGGCCCTATCGAGTCGCGCCCGAAGATTATGTGCGGCGATCGTTTAATATGCCTTAAACCTGACTGGCGTTCGTTACCGGCAACTCGGTTGTGTTTAGCCACTTCGCGGATGCGCCCGCCGCCAAACCTCCATCAGCCGCGCCTCGTCCACCGACGTGTAGCGCTGCGTGGTGGACAGGCTGGCATGGCCCAGCAACTCCTGAATCGAGCGCAGGTCGGCGCCGCCGGCCAGCAGATGCGTCGCGAACGAATGTCGCAGCGCGTGCGGTGTCGCGTGCTCGGGCAAGCCGTTCAGCCTCCGGAAATGCCGCAAGGTGCGCTGCGCGACCGCCGGGTCAAGCCGCTTGCCGCGCGCACCCATGAACAGGGGCGCGTCCGGCTTGTGCGTGGGGTGGCAGCGCAGCCATGCGCCCACCGCTGCGCGCACCGCTGGCAGCACCGGCACGATCCTCTGCTTGCCGCCCTTGCCCGTCACGAGCAGCGGCGCATCCGATTCCGGCCGCGGGGCGTCCCGTACGTCGAGCGACAGCGCCTCCGCGATCCGCAAGCCGCAGCCGTACAGCAAGGTGAACAGCGCGGTGTCGCGCGCCTGGATCGCCGCGTTTTCGGAGACCTCGCCGATCTCCTGCGCCACCGCCCGCGCCGCGTCCGGCGGCAGGGCGCGGGGCATCGGCGGCCGCAGTCTCGGGCCGGATAGCAGGCTGAGCCCCGCGTTCGAGACGCCGTGACGCCTCGCCAGGAACCGGAAGAAGCTCTTCACCGCCGAGAGGTGCCGCGCCCGCGTCGCGTTGATCAGGCCCTCCCCGGCCTCGGAGGCCAGCCACGCGCGGAAATCCGCGGCTCGCAGCCCCGCCAACGCGGGCAGGTCGGGCTCGCCGCCGAGATGCCGGGTCAGGAAACCGAGGAAGCCGGCGATGTCGCGGCCGTAGGCTTCCACCGTGAGCGGCGATGCGCGCCGCTCGCCGGCGAGCCAGTCGAGAAAGGCCAGCCGCGCCGCCTCGCCGGTCACGCGGCCCGGGCGAGGGCGGCGGTGACCGCGCGGCCGAGGAAGGCGAGCGCGCCCGCGCCCTGGCCGGGCTCCAGCACCTGCCGGTCGCGCGCCACCAGGGCGAGCAGCGTGGGCGCCCCCGTGGCGGGCACGCGGACCAGCGCGTCGTGCCGCGCCAGCCGCGCCGCCTCGGCATGCAGGAGCGGCGCGTCGTCCGGCGATTCGCGGAACACCACATCGCGGCCGCCCATGATCCGCCGGACCGTGCCGGGGGGCAGCGGCCGCGCACCCGGCCGATGCTCCTCGGTGCACAGCGCGACCGCGTCGACGCCGAGCAGGCCCGGCAACTCGCCCGTGAGGCAGTCCGTCGTGTCGGTCGCGCGCATCAGCGCCAGGACGGCATCCTGCACGCGCGCGGTGAGGCCGGCGGCGGCCCGGCCGGCGGCGAGGATGCCGTCGGCCCGCGCCGCCATCTCCGCCGCGTGGTGCCGCTCGGCCCGGACCATTTCGGCCATGTGGTCGGCCAGCACCTCGCCGTGCACGCGGCGCGGCGGTGCGAGCACCCGGTAGAGTTCGGGATGGTCCGCCAGCCAGCCGGGATTGGCGCGCAGGAAGGCCGCCACGTCGGCCGCGTCGCAGCTGGCGCTCGGGACAGGGGCGGTCATGCCTGGGCGGCGAACGACATCATGCGCGCGATCCGGATTGGTTGTAGGCGTGAGTTCGAGAAGCGAGTTGGACGCACACTACAGGATGGCACGCACCGACAGGAAGCAAGCACGCCGAATTCCGGTTCTGCTGCCCTACCCGTTCCCCGGCCCGTTCGACTACGTTGTGCCGCCCGATCTCGACCCGCGCCCCGGTGACGTCGTGCTCGTGCCGCTGAACCGGCGCGAGGAGGTGGGCGTGGTCTGGGATCATGGCGGCGACGAGGGCGTGGCGGACGGCAAGCTCAAGCCGGTCGCCGTCATCCTCGATACCCCGCCGTTGCCGGAGGCGTCCCGCCGGTTTGTCGACTGGGTTGCCGGCTACACGCTGTCGCCGCCCGGCTCGGTCATGGCGATGGCGCTTCGGGTAGTGCAAGGCGGCCCGCAGGCCGCGGCGCAGGCATGGGCGGCCGCCCCGCAGCCGCCCGACGCACGCGTCACCGAGGCCCGTGGCCGGGTGCTCGCCGTCCTCGCGGATGGGCAGCCGCGCTCGACGGCGGCCCTGGCGCGGGAGGCCGGCGTGGGGGCGGCGGTGGTGCGCGCGATGGCGACGGCGGGGCTGCTAGTCGTTGTGAAGGCTGCTTCCACGCCCCCCTTCGCCTGTCCCCGGCTCGATCATCCCCGGCCGCCGCTCTCGCCGGAGCAGGCCGAGGCGGGAGCGGCGCTGCGCCGGGCGGTAGAGGCGGGCACGTTCTCGGTCACTTTGCTCGACGGCGTTACCGGCTCGGGCAAGACCGAGGTCTACCTGGAAGCGATCGCCGCCTGTGTGCGTGCTGGCCGGCAGGCACTGATTCTGCTGCCCGAGATCGCCCTGTCGTCGCAATGGCTCGACCGGTTCGAGCGCCGTTTCGGCGTGGCGCCCGCCGTCTGGCACTCGGACCTTACATCACGGACGCGAAGGATCACCTGGCGGGCAGTAGCCGAGGGGCAGGCCCCGGTGGTGGTCGGCGCGCGGTCGGCGCTGTTCCTGCCGTTCACCGATCTCGGGCTCGTGGTGGTGGACGAGGAGCACGAGACCGCGTTCAAGCAGGAGGACGGCGTGGTCTACCACGCGCGCGATCTCGCGGTGGTGCGCGCGCAGCTCTCGGGGGGGCCTGCGGTCCTGGTCTCCGCGACGCCGAGCCTGGAGACGGTGGCGAACGTCGAGGCCGGACGCTACCGGCGTCTCACGCTCACGACCCGCCATGCCGGCGCGGCGCTGCCGCAGGTCGCGGCGATCGACTTGCGCGAGACCCCGCCGGAGCGCGGCCACTTCCTGTCGCCGCCGCTGATCGAGGCGGTGCATGAAACCCTGGCGCGCGGCGAGCAGGCGATGCTGTTCCTCAACCGACGCGGCTACGCGCCGCTCACGCTATGCCGGCACTGCGGCCATCGGATGGAGTGTCCCAACTGCACCGCGTGGCTGGTCGAGCACCGCGTCCGGCGGCAGCTTCAGTGTCATCATTGCGGTCATACGGTGCCGATCCCGCCGGAGTGCCCGGCTTGCGGCGCCGCGCACAGCCTCACCCCCGTCGGCCCCGGCGTCGAGCGCATCACCGAGGAAGCGACCGAGCGTTTCCCCGAGGCGCGCCGGCTGGTGATGGCGAGCGACACGATCCCCGGCCCGCACGCCGCCGCCGCCGCCGCGCATGCGATCGAGGCGCGCGAGGTGGACCTCGTCATCGGCACCCAGATCGTCGCAAAGGGCTGGCACTTCCCGCACCTTACCCTGGTCGGCGTGGTGGACGCCGATCTCGGCCTGTCCGGTGGCGATCTGCGGGCGGCCGAGCGAACGGTGCAGTTGCTGCACCAGGTGGCGGGCCGCGCCGGGCGGGCGGAGGCGCCGGGCCGTGTGCTGCTGCAGACTTTCAGCCCGGAGCATCCGGTGATGCAGGCGCTGGCGGCCGGCGACCTCGGCGCCTTCATGGCGCGCGAGGCGGCGCAGCGACGCCCGGGGCACTGGCCGCCCTACGGCCGGCTCGCTGCCCTGATCGTCAGCGCCGACGCGGCCGACCAGGCGGACGCACTGGCGCGCGATCTCGGCCGCGCCGCGCCGCATGGCGACGGCCTGACGGTGCTCGGCCCCGCGCCGGCCCCGCTGGCGCTGCTGCGCGGCCGGCATCGCCGCCGGCTCTTGCTCAAGACGCGGCGCGACATCGCGGTGCAGCCGATCCTGCGTGCGTGGCTGGCGCGGGTGTCGGTGCCGCGCGGCGCGCGCGTCGAGGTCGACGTCGATCCGGTCTCGTTCCTTTGACTGCCGCGAAGTGGGGCGAGCCCTGCGAGTTGCGCAGGGTCGGACCCCATGCTATTCGCGCCGCGCCGGGCCCAGGGGGCCGGACAACCGTGCGCGGCCGCCTTTCGCGTGATCGGGAGGGCGGCCTTTTGATGGATTGGAACAGCGGATCGTGGCCTCCGGCGCGACGACAATATCGACCGGCGGCGGTCTGGCCGACCGCTACGCCGCCGCCCTCTACGATCATGCCGACGAGAACCGCGCGCTCGACTCGACCGTCTCCGAGCTGGAGGGCCTGGGTCAGCTGATCGCGGCCAGCGCCGACTTCCGCCGGCTGATCGAGAGCCCGCTGATCGACGTGCAACAGGCGAGCCGCGCGGCGCGCGCCGTGCTGCAAGCCGAGGGCTTCTCCAAGATCGTGCAGGATTTCGTCGGCGTGGTCACGGCCAACCGCCGGCTGCGCGATCTGCCGGCGATCGTGGCGGCGTTCGCGGCCCTGGTCGCGCGCAAGCGCGGCGTCATCACCGCCGACGTCGCGTCCGCGCACCCGCTGACCGACGTGCAGCGCCAGCAATTGCGCGCGCGGCTGATCGAGGCGGGCTACAGCAACGTCAATATCGTGGAGCAGGTCCAGCCCGACTTGCTCGGCGGCCTGGTCGTCAAGATCGGCGCCCGCCTCTACGACACCAGCCTCAAATCCCGTCTGCAGCGCCTGCAGTACGCCATGAAGGGAGCCGCGTGATGGAGATCCGCCCAGCCGAGATCTCGGAGATCCTGAAGAAGCAGATCGCTTCTTTCGATACCGAGGCCAATGTCGCCGAGACCGGGCAGGTGCTGAGCGTCGGCGACGGTATCGCGCGCGTGTTCGGCTTGCAGAACTGCATGTCGGGCGAGATGGTCGAGTTCCCCGGCGCCGGCCTGCGCGGCATGGCGCTCAACCTCGAGACCGACAACGTCGGCGTGGTGATCTTCGGCGACGACAAGCAGATCCGCGAAGGCGACACGGTGGCGCGCACCGGCTCCATCGTGGACGTGCCGGTGGGCGACGCGCTGCTCGGCCGCGTGGTGGACGGGCTGGGCAACCCGATCGACGGCAAGGGGCCGCTGGAAGGCACCGAACGCCGCCGCGTCGAGGTTAAGGCGCCGGGCATCATCCCGCGCAAGTCGGTGCATGAGCCGATGCAGACCGGGCTGAAGGCGATTGATGCGCTGATCCCGATCGGGCGTGGTCAGCGGGAACTCATCATCGGCGATCGGCAGACCGGCAAGACTGCCGTCATCATCGACACGATCATCAACCAGAAAGGCATCAACGCGGGCTCCGACGAGGGCAAGAAGCTGTATTGCGTCTACGTCGCGATCGGCCAGAAGCGCTCGACCGTGGCGCAGATCGTCAACACGCTCGAAGAGAACGGCGCGATGCAGTACTCGATCGTCGTCGCGGCGACGGCGTCGGACCCGGCGCCGATGCAGTTCCTCGCTCCCTACACCGGCTGCACGATGGGCGAGTTCTTTCGCGACAACGGCCGGCACGCGGTGATCTTCTACGACGATCTCTCGAAGCAGGCGGTGGCGTACCGCCAGATGTCGCTGCTGCTGCGCCGCCCGCCGGGACGCGAGGCTTACCCCGGGGACGTGTTCTACCTGCACTCCCGCCTGCTCGAGCGCGCGGCCAAGATGTCGGATGCGATGGGGGCCGGCAGCCTCACCGCGCTGCCGGTGATCGAAACCCAGGCGGGCGATATCTCCGCCTACATCCCGACCAACGTGATCTCGATTACCGACGGGCAGATTTTCCTGGAGACCGAGCTGTTCTTCCGCGGCATCCGCCCCGCGGTGAATGTCGGCGCCAGCGTCTCGCGCGTCGGCTCGGCGGCGCAGATCAAGGCGATGAAGCAGGTCGCCGGGCGCATCAAGCTGGAGCTCGCGCAATATCGCGAGATGGCGTCGTTCGCGCAGTTCGCCTCCGATCTCGACGCCTCGACGCAGAAGCTGCTGGCGCGCGGCGCGCGGCTGACAGAGCTCCTGAAGCAGCCGCAGTATCATCCGCTTCCGATCGAGGAGCAGGTGATCTCTTTGTTCGCCGGCACGCGCGGCTATCTCGACGGCATCGACGTCGGCAAGGTGGGCCCGTTCGAGACTCAGATGATGTCCGAGCTTAAATCCCGCGAGCCCGGCATCCTCGACGCGATCCGCAACGACCGCGAGATCAAGCCGGAGACGGAGAAGTCCCTGGCGGCGTTCATGGACGGCTTCGCGAAGAGTTTCGCGTGATTCGGATGGCGGAAAAGCGAAGCGCATTCCGCCGCGCTCGACGATTGGTGGCGCAAGGCGCTGCGCTTTTCCGCCCTACGTATTTTGTCGAGTAGGAAGTCATGCCGAGCCTAAAAGACCTCCGCACACGCATCAACAGCGTGAAATCGACGCAGAAGATCACCGGCGCGATGAAGATGGTCGCGGCCTCCAAGCTGCGCCGCGCGCAGTCGCAGGCCGAGGCCGCCCGTCCGTATGCCGAGCGCATGGAGCGGATGCTGGCGGCGCTGGCGGACTCGGTTCGTAGCAGCCCGACGGCGCCGCGGATGCTGGTGGGCACGGGCAGCGACCGCGTGCATCTCATCGTCGCAGTCACCGGCGACCGCGGGCTCGCCGGCGCGTTCAACGCCAGTGTCGGCCGCGCCGCCCGCAACCTCGCGCGGCGGCTGCAGGCCGAGGGGAAGACGGTCAAGATCCTCGCGGTCGGCCGCAAGGGGCGCGACTATCTGCGCCGCGAGCTCGCCGACAACATGGTCGGCGATATCAATTACGCCGGCAAGAAGCGGGTCGAGTTCGCCGACGCGCAGGAGATCGCGCAGCGCGTGACGGCCATGCTGATGGCCGGCGAGATCGACGTCGCCACCATCGTGTACAATCGGTTTCATTCGGTGATTTCGCAGATCGTCACCGAAACCCAGCTCGTGCCGTTGCCGCCGCCGGAACGCGAGGCCGAGCAGCCCGAGCAGGGCGGCGCGCGCGCGATCTACGAGTTCGAGCCGGACGAGGAGACCATCCTCGCCAAGCTGCTGCCGCAGAATCTGGCGATCCAGATCTATCGCGCGCAGCTCGAGAGCGCCGCCGGCTTCTTCGGCGCCCAGATGACCGCGATGGACAACGCGACCCGCAACGCCGGCGACATGATCAAGCGGCTCACGCTCAACTACAACCGCGCGCGCCAGGCAAACATCACGCGCGAACTCATCGAGATCATTTCCGGCGCCGAAGCGCTCTGAGAACGAGGGAATAGCTATGGCCAGCAACATCGTCGGGCGGATCACGCAGGTCTTGGGCCCGGTGGTAGACGTGCAGTTCGAGGGCGACTTGCCCTACATCCAGAACGCGCTGCGCACCAAGATCCAGGATCGCACGCTGATCCTCGAGGTGGCGCAGGAGCTCGGCGAGCGCACCGTGCGCTGCATCGCGATGGACAGCACGGACGGCATGGTGCGCGGGCAGGAGGTGGTCGATACCGGCGCACCGATCACGATGCCGGTCGGCCCCGAGACGCTCGGGCGCATCATGAACGTGATCGGCGAGCCGATCGACGAGCGCGGTCCGGTCAACACCAAGCTGCACTACCCGATCCACCGCGAGGCGCCGACCTTCGAGGATCAGGCGGTTTCGGCCGAGATCCTGGTCACCGGCATCAAGGTGGTCGATCTGCTGGCGCCGTACCTCAAGGGCGGCAAGATCGGCCTGTTCGGCGGCGCGGGCGTCGGCAAGACGGTGCTCATCCAGGAGCTCATCAACAACATCGCCAAGGCGCATGGCGGCGTGTCGGTGTTCGCCGGCGTCGGCGAGCGCACGCGCGAGGGCAACGACCTGTATCACGAGATGGTCGACGCCGGCGTCATCAAGCTCGGCGACAACACGACGGAAGGCTCCAAGGTGGCGCTGGTCTACGGCCAGATGAACGAGCCGCCGGGGGCGCGCGCCCGCGTCGGCCTCTCCGGCCTCACGGTCGCCGAGTACTTCCGCGATGAGGAAGGCCAGGACGTGCTGTTCTTCGTCGACAACATCTTTCGCTTCACCCAGGCCGGCGCCGAAGTGTCGGCGCTGCTCGGGCGCATCCCCTCGGCGGTGGGCTATCAGCCGACGCTCGCCACCGACATGGGCGCGTTGCAGGAGCGCATCACCTCCACCAAGAAGGGCTCGATCACCTCGATCCAGGCGATCTACGTGCCGGCCGACGACCTCACCGACCCGGCGCCGGCGACCTCCTTCGCGCACCTCGATGCCACCACCACGCTGTCGCGCTCGATCGCCGAGCTCGGCATCTACCCGGCCGTCGATCCGCTCGACAGCACCTCGCGCTCGCTCGACGCGCGGGTCGTCGGCGAGGAGCACTACGACGTCGCGCGCGAAGTGCAGCGCATCCTGCAGACCTACAAGTCGCTGCAGGACATCATCGCCATTCTCGGCATGGACGAGCTCTCGGAAGAGGACAAGCTGGTCGTGGCGCGCGCGCGCAAGATCCAGAAATTCCTGTCGCAGCCGTTCCACGTCGCCGAGGTGTTCACCGGCTTCCCCGGCATCTTCGTCCCTGTCGCCGACACCATCCGCAGCTTCAAGGCGATCGTCGCCGGCGAGTACGACCACCTGCCGGAGTCGGCGTTCTACATGGTCGGCACGATCGAGGACGCGGTGAAGAAGGGCGAGAGCATGAAGACCGCGGCCTGAGGGGAGAGCGCCCATGCCCATCGCGCTGGAGATCGTCAGCCCCGAGAAGCTGCTGCTGTCGCGACCCGTCGACATGGTGGTCATCCCCGCCTCCGAGGGAGAGATGGGCGTGCTGGCGGGGCACGCGCCGATGATCGTGCTGCTGCGCGGCGGCACGGTCCGGCTCTACGAGGGCGACCAGGTCACCACCCGCCTGTTCGTCGCCGGCGGTTTCGCCGAGATCACGCCGGAACGCTGCACGGTGCTGGCGAACGAGGCCGTGCCGGTGGCCGAGGTGTCCCGTGCCGAGGGCGAGCGGCGGCTCAGCGCCGCCGAGGCGGCCTACGCCGCGGCGGACAAGGCCGATGTCCCGGCACTCGACGCCGAGATGGATCGGATGCAATCCGCCCGCGCCATGATCGAGGCGTCGGAGGCGGCCTGAGGCGTACTGCAGCATTTCGGCAACATGCGGCTGCCATGCGTCGTCGCGCAGGGCGCGGGGTGTCGCGGCGGCGAAACCGGTGGCACTCTCGTCACGTTGGGCCGCCCGGCGGGTCTTCGCCGCCGGCTCGTCGTTACAATGCACGCGGACTTAGCTCAGCATGAAGCACTGGCGCATCGATGATGTCGCCTGGGACCGGTTTGATCCGACCAAGGTAGACCCGCAGACCGTCTCCCTGATTAAGGCTGCGGCGATGGTGGAACGGAACGGCACGGATTACGCGCTTTATCTCAACGGCGTGTTCAGCGACGATCCTGATTTCCGCCGAGCCGCCGACAATTGGGCGGTCGAGGAGGTGCAGCACGGCGATGCGCTCGGCCGCTGGGCCTCGCTTGCCGACCCCGGGTGGGACTACGTGGCGGCGTTCGACCGTTATCGGGCGGGTTATAAGGTCGATGTCGGAGCGGACGCCTCGATCCGCGGCTCGCGCAGCGGCGAGTTGATTGCGCGTTGCATGGTGGAGACCGGGACGTCGAGCTACTACACGGCGCTCGCCGAAGCGACGCAGGAGCCGGTGCTGCAGCAGATCTGCCGGCTGATCGCGAGCGACGAGTTTCGCCATTTCAAATTGTTCTACGATCACCTGCGTCGTTATCTAGCGCGTGAAGATATCGGCGTGTTGCGCCGCTTGCGCATCGCCGCCGGCCGCGTCGGCGAGACGGAGGATGACGAGCTCGCGTTCGCATATCACTGCAGCAATGACGCCGAGGGCCTGCCCTACGAGCATGAGCGCTGCATGGCGGCGTACTTATCGGGAGCGATGGCGCTCTACCGGTTCCGGCACATCGAGCGTGCTGTGGTCATGATGTTCAAGGCGATCGGTCTGCCGCCGCGTGGTCGGTTGTCCGACGCCTCCGCCCGGCTTGCCTGGCGGATGATGCAGTGGCGCCGGCGACGGTTCGCCGCGCGCTCGGCTCGGGACGCGCGGGCAGTCGCGGCCGCCGACGACGCCGGCACGCGGCTTGTTGCCTGAGGTCATTCACAGGATATTTACGCGCTTGCCGGATTACCGTAATCCCGTCTGACGGGAGAGGCTGATCCGGGATGACCATGCAGCAAGACGATCACCGGCCGCTGCGGCGGCACCACTGGGGCCGACTGCTGCTGCTGCTGCCCTTCGCCGCGATGATGTGGGTGTCCTCGTACAATCGTATCGAACCGGCGGTGTTCGGTGTGCCGTTCTTCTACTGGTATCAGTTGCTCTGGATCATCCTGTCCGCGGTACTGTGCGTGATCGTCTACCGCGCCGAGAGCTGAGAGCAGACGATGAACTGGACCGCCCTGATCGTCTTTGTCGTCCTATTCCTGTTCGTGACCGGGCTCGGCTTCTTCGCCGGGCGCTGGCGGCGGGGCGACCTCGACCTGCTGCACGAGTGGGGGCTGGGCGGCCGCCGCTTCGGCACGTTCGTGACATGGTTCCTGCTCGGCGGCGACCTCTACACGGCCTACACCTTCGTGGCGGTGCCCGCCTTGATGTTCGGCGCCGGCGCGCTCGGCTTCTTCGCCGTGCCGTACACCATCATGGTCTACCCGATCCTCTACGTCGTGTTCCCGCGGCTTTGGGCCGTCGCCCACCGGCACGGTTACGTAACGGTGGCGGACTTCGTGCGCGGCCGCTTCGGCAATCGCTGGCTGGCCCTCGCCGTGGCCTTGACGGGGCTTCTCGCGACGATGCCGTACATCGCGTTGCAACTGGTGGGCATGCAGGTCGTGATCGGCGCGCTGGGCGTCGAGACCACCGGGTTCGTCGGCGACCTGCCGCTGATCATCGCTTTCGTCATCCTTGCCGCCTTCACCTATTCGAGCGGTTTGCGCGCGCCCGCGATGATCGCGGTGGTGAAGGACGTCCTGATCTACGTCACCGTCATCGCGACGATCATCGTCGTTCCGCTGCAGCTCGGCGGTTACGGCGCGATCTTCGCCAAGGTGCCGGCGGCCAAGCAGCTCCTCGCGGTGCCGGCGGCGGGCACGCTCGGCTCGTTCAGCGCCTACGCGACCCTGGCACTCGGCTCCGCGCTCGCCCTGTTGCTCTACCCGCACTCGATCACCGGCATCCTCTCCGCATCGAGCGCGCGCGTGATCCGGCGCAACGCGGCGATCCTGCCGGCCTACTCGCTGGTGCTCGGGCTGTTGGCCCTGCTTGGCTTCATGGCGGTCGCGTACGGCGTGCAGCAGAAGCCGGAGTACGCCGCCGGCTTCAAGCATTACGGCAGCAACTTCGCGATCCCGGCGCTGATCCTGGCGGCGTTCCCGAACTGGTTCGTGGGCGTCGCCTTCGCCGCGATCGCCATCGGCGCGTTGGTGCCGGCCGCGATCATGTCGATCGCCACGGCGAACCTGTTCACCCGTAACATCTATCGCGAGTTCATTCGCCCCAACTGCACCGACGCGGAGGAAAGCCGTGTCGCCAAGCTGGCCTCCCTGGTGGTGAAGGCGGGCGCGCTGGTGTTCATCTTCGCGCTCGACTTGCCCTATGCGCTGCAGCTGCAGTTGCTCGGCGGCGTGTGGATCATCCAGATCCTGCCCTCCGTCGTGCTTTCACTCTACACGCGCATGTTGCACGGCTGGGCGCTGCTGATCGGCTGGGCGGTCGGCACGGGGCTCGGCACCTGGATGGCCTGGACCCTGGGTTTCAAGGGGGCGATCTACCCGCTTTCGCTGTTCGGCACGACGGTGCCCTGCTACATCGCGCTTTCCTCCCTCGTGGTGAACATCGTCGTCGCGGCGGTGCTATCGGTGATTTTCAATGCCATCGCCTCCGACCGGCACGAAGACCGGACCGTGGCCGAGGACTACGCCTGATGCGGATGTTACGCTCGGCCCGCCGCCTGCTCAGGCGGCGGCGAGCGCACGCCAGAAACTGTTGTTCGGGCTGATGTGCCTGATCTGGGGCTCGAATTGGCTGGCCCTCAAGGTGGGCACCGGCGCCGTGCCGCCCGGCTTCTTCTCCGGGACGCGCTGGACCATCGCGGGGCTTCTGCTGCTCGCCTGGCGCCGATGGCGCGGGGCGGACAACCGGGTCAACCCGCGCCTGCTCGCCCGGCTCGCGCTGGTCGGGCTATTGATGGTGGCGCTCAACGCGCTGATCCAGAACTACGGCCTGCGGCTGGTCAGCAGCGGGCTGGCCGCCGTCATCAGCTCGGCGCTGACCCCGATCTCGCTGCTCGGGTTCGGCGTCATGCTCGGGCAGGAACGGTTCACCCTGCGCCAGGCGGGCGCGATCGGGCTCGGCGTCTGCGGCATCGTCCTGCTGTTCGGCCCCAAGGCGGCACGTGGCGGGCTCGACTGGCTCGAACTGCTCGGGGCGGCCGGCGTCATCGTGGGCTGCCTCTGCTACTCGCTGGGTTCCGTGCTCTGCCGGCCGCTGATGCGCGCCATGGCGCCGGCACAGGTCGCGACAATGACGAACCTGCTCGGCGGCCTGATGCTGCTGGCAGGTTCGATTCCCTTCGAGCCGGGTGCGGCGCGAGCCATGCGGTTCGATTGGGGCTGGACCGCTTGGCTCTCCTGGTTGTTCCTGCTGATCCCGGGCTCGCTCGGCGGCACGGTGATCTACTTCATGCTGGTGCGTGACTGGGGCGCCAGCCGCACCGGAACCTACGCGTTCGTGACGCCCGTGATCTCGGTGCTGCTCGGCGTATTCGCATTGGGCGAGCGCGTGGATGTTGCGGACGCAGCCGGGATGATCCTGATGCTGGCTGCCGCGGGACTCGCCTTGCAGCGACGGTGATTGGAGCCACCCGCTTGGGGGCGGCGGAGCGGCGTGAGGGAACCCGTTACCGCGCCGCCTGTTGCACACGTGATCGTATGGTTAGGAGAGATCGAATGAAGCGACCGATGCGCTGGGCCATCATCGGCCCGACCCTGGCAATCCTGCCGCTGGCCGCCTGCAGCTCGACCAACAAGGCGGCCACCGAGGTGCAGTCCGCGGCGCAGGCGCAGGTCAACCCGACCTTGTCCACGACGGACACCAATTTCATCAATCAGGCGGCGGCCGGCGGCACCGCCGAGGTGCAACTCGGTGAGCTTGCGGCGAAGAAGGGCGGCACCCCGGCGGTGCGACGGTTCGGCCAGCAGATGGTGCGGGACCACACGCCCGTGAACCAGCAGTTGACGCAGCTCGCGCAGACCAAGCAGCTCTCGCCGTCCACGAGCTTGGATGCGCCGCACCAGCAGACCTACGACACGCTCAATGGTCTGCGCGGCCGGGCGTTCGACCGGAAATACCTGCAGGGCCAGTCGACGGACCACCAGGATCAGCTGACCCTGTTCCAGACCGAGGCGCAGAGCGGCACCGACCCGGACGTGAAGGCCTTCGCGGCGCAGAATGTCGGTGTGATCCAGCATCATGTCGATGAACTGCAACGCCTGACATCGGCCGGCGCCGGCACTCATCGGCATAGGGCGCAGACGCAGTCCTGACCGCCCGCCGTTGCGGCGTCATTGCGAGGGGCGCGGCGACGCGGCAATCCAGTATTTCCGTCCATGCTGGATTGCCGCGCCGCGATCGCAATCGTTCTTGCCGCGTCGTCGGATTCGATTCCCAGGCCAGGACTGCCCGCCGGGGGACTCGAACCCCCACGCCATGCGGCTGCGGATTTTAAGTCCGCTGCGTCTACCATTCCGCCAGGCGGGCGCACTCGGGAATCACTGCGCGATCAGCTTGGCGATGTCCAGCGCGCGACGCAGCAGCGTTTCGCTTGCCTCCGGCGTGCGGAACGCGCTGTGCGCGGAAAGCGTGGGCAGCGTGGTCAACGCATGATCGGCCGGCAAGGGTTCGGTGTCGAACACATCGAGGCCCGCGTGCCCGAGCCGGCCGGTGCGCAGCATCTCAATCATCGCGGCCTCCTCGACAAGCGCCCCCCGCGCGGTGTTCACGAGGATCGCGCCCGGCCGCAGCCTCGCGAGCCGGTCGGCGTCGAGAAAGCCGCGCGTCTCGTCGGTCAGCAGCAAGTGCAGCGAGAGCACGTGACTTTCCGCCAGCACGGTGTTGAGGTCGGCGAAGCTCACGTTGGGCGCGCGCTTCGGCGTGCGGTTCCAGGCGAGCACCCGCATGCCGCTGCCGTGCGCGATCCGCGCGACCTCGGCCGCGATGCCGCCGAAGCCCACGAGGCCGAGCGTCTTGCCGGTGAGCTGCATCCCTTCGCTGCGCAGCCACGCGCCGCGTCGCATCCCGCCGTCCATCGCCGCCAGGCCGCGGGCCGCGGCCCACATCAGTGCGATCGCGTGCTCGGCCACCGCGGTATCGCCGTAGCCCTTGACCGTGTGAACCGTAATGCTGCACGCGGCGAGTTCGTCCGGGTTCATGTAGCTGCGCGCGCCGGTGCCGAGGAAGATCACGTGCCGGACGTCGCCGCAGCGCTGCATCACCTCGGTGGGCAGGAAGGTGCGATCATCCAGCAGGTAGTCGTAGCCGGCGAGCAGGGCAGGGAGGTGCTCAGGCGCCACATGGTCCTGCTGATGCACCGTGACCGGCGGATCGTCCGGCCGTCGCACGCGCTCGAAGATCGCCGCCAGTTCCGCCGTCGCGTCCACGAACAGCCCCGCCATCGCCGTCTCCGCCCCGTGCCGCCCTACTTTGTGCGAGGCCGATTGCGTCGGCAACCGGCGGCCCGGTATCAGCGGTGCGGATGTCCCGCGCCGCTCCCCTGGCCGTTCACGACCGACCGGACCCGCGTCGTCGCCCCGCGTTGCGCTGGCGCGTGCTGGGCTGGGCGGCGATGGCGGCGATCTGGGGTGGCGTCACGCTCGGTCTGGCCCTGCTGTGGTTCGCCTGGGACCTGCCGCGTCCGGAGGCGGCGCTCGACGCCTCGCGCCGGCCTGGCCTTACTTTGGAAGATCGGGCCGGCCACGCCTTCGCGACGTACGGCGATCTAGTCGGCGAACCGCTGCGGCTGACGGATCTCCCGCCCTATCTGCCGAACGCGGCTGTCGCGGTGGAGGACCGGCGCTTCTTCTCGCATCACGGGATCGACCTCCTCGGCATGCTGCGGGCATCGGCGGTGAACCTGCGCGCCGGCCAGGTCGTGCAGGGCGGCTCGACCATCACGCAGCAGGTCGCCAAGACGCTGTTCCTGACCAATGCGCGCACCCTGCGGCGCAAGGTGCAGGAGATGCTGCTTTCGCTGTGGTTGGAACGCAGCTTCACCAAGAAGCAGATTCTGGAGATATGGCTCAACCGGGTCTATCTCGGCTCTGGGGCCTGGGGCGTCGACGCCGCGTCGCGGCTGTATTTCGGCGTCTCGGCCCGGCGCGTGTCGCTCTGGCAGGCGGCGGTCATCGCCGGGCTGCCGCGCGCGCCCTCGCGGTTCAACCCGCGCGTCGATCCCGGGGCCGCGGCGGCGCGGGCGCGGGAGGTGCTCGCCGCCATGGTCGAGAACGGTGCCGTGAGCGCGGCCGAGGCGCAGCGCGCGGCGGCGCAGATCACGTTCCAGTCCCGGCCGGCGGCGGTTTCGGGCTGGTTCGCCGACTGGGCGGCCGAACAGGCGCAGTTGGTGATCCCGCGCGATCAGGACGCGATCTTGCGCACCACGCTCGATGCACGGCTGCAGGGCGTCGCCGAGGCGCGGCTCGCCGTCCTGCTCGACGGTCCGGGCGCGGCAGCGGGCGTGCGGCAGGGCGCGGTGGTGATCGTCGATGCCGCCACGGGCGCGGTGCGGGCGATGGTGGGCGGTCACGATCCGCGCGAGGGCGGGTTCAACCGGGCGGTGCACGCGCGACGGCAGCCCGGCTCAGCGTTCAAGCCGTTCGTGTGGCTCGCGGCGCTGGATCGCGGCGTCAGGCCGGACGACACGGTGCTCGATGCTCCGGTGCGCATCGGCAGCTATAGCCCGGCCAATTTCGAGCATCGCTACCTGGGCGAGATCAGCGTCGAGGAGGCGTTGGCGCAGTCGATCAACACCGTCGCCGTGCGCCTGCAGCAGCAAGCGGGCGGTCCCCGCGCCGTCGCTGCCGTGGCGAACCGCCTCGGCCTGGCCGACGACTTCCCGAATAACGCATCGCTCGCGCTCGGCACGTCCGAGGTCGGGTTGCTCGAGCTCACCTCCGCCTACGCCGCCTTCTTCAACGGCGGCGTGCGGGTCGGCCCCTACGGCATCGAGAGTTACCGCTCCGGGCGGCAGACCGTACCGACGGGCCACGCATTGCCCATGCGCGTCATCGATCCCGCCGAGGCCCCGATGATGGCGCGCATGCTCGCCGCCGTCGTCGAGCGGGGCAGCGGACGCGCCGCCGCGGTGCCTGGCCAGGCGGTCGCGGGCAAGACCGGGACCACCCAGGACTATCGGGATGCGTGGTTCGTCGGCTGCGTCGGCGGCGAGGTGATCGGCATCTGGCTCGGCAATGACGACAACCGGCCGACGCGCGGCGTCACCGGCGGCAGCCTGCCCGCGCGCCTGTTCAGCGAGATCGGCTCGGCGATCGGTCCGCGCTGAGTGCGGGCGTGGCCAGGCCGCCGTAGGCAATCGCCCGATGTTGCCGTATGGCCTTGCGCCGGTTGCCGTTGCGGAGAACCCATCGTTGACTGTCGTTCCCGCCTCCATCCGTGTCATACCAACCGCCTTATGTCTTGACCGTTGTCGCCCATTCGCGGGTGCAGATAGAGACGATGCGTTCGGGCATTGCCATCAGCTTGTTCCAGGCCTCACAGCAAGCGTCGACGATGTCGTCATAGG